>Ga0208547_1000051_pt1 | contig 50869 bp, 51 predicted proteins | sample DEB08_DNA_5_FD_185501 | JGI IMG/M metagenome (GOLD analysis project Ga0208547, IMG submission 185501) | Aqueous microbial communities from the Delaware River and Bay under freshwater to marine salinity gradient to study organic matter... | ecosystem: Environmental > Aquatic > Marine > Coastal ...
GTACTGCAAACCAAAAATGGACGGGGTAAATACCAAATTCATTCTCTCGTACTTCCCATTGCTTTGTTGGTATATCGTAAATACCAATTCCCGTCACCCAAGTATCATTAAATTGATTCCACATTTTTACAACGCACTCAAAGGTGTTTGTCGGTAGTTCATTTTTTACATCTTTCCACATAATTTATTTCTCTTTTGTTTTAAAGGTTAATAATGCCAATAATCTGTTATACTGGCAAAAGTTAGTTTTATATGCTTAAACGCTCATTATTGGTGCAAATAAGCACCATTCAATCTGTTTAAATAAACATTATTGCATATCGCAATACACGATATTGCCCTTATTTTGTACATCAAGGTGTACAATCTGGATAGGTGCAGTTGTTGTTTAGTCTGCAACTCTCCCCTTCTCTTTTGATATGCTTACACCTTTTGTTGGCTTCTAATTTCTCCAGAGAATCTTTTACTATCGCATACCAAGACCATTTGTCTTTTTCAGCGTTCCAAAGTTTCTCGTACATATCCAGTAGTATCTCTTTATTTGTCATTTTACTCTTATTTTGTGTACCAGAGCATACAATTTTACCCTTATTTTGTGACAATTTAAGGCTCATCGTTGTGAGGATTTGCGATTCGCAAATCACGAATGTGTACCATTTTGGTACGCATCTTTGTTTGGTTCAGCAGAGTTGGGGTGAACATCAAAGTGCTCGCCAAAAGGATCTTTATTAATTTCCTTATCAAGTATCTCTTCTTGCCAGTCTTTCAGCTCGTTAGCTCTTGTTTCTTCAAGTACTACTTTAAGTCCTCCGATCTCTTCAAGCGTCATATCTAGTATAATATCTACCTTGGATTTTATCTCGTCGAACAAATTAGAATCTGTCATATCAAGAGCTTTAACCTTATCGTTAATCACGTACTCTATAGTTTTCTCCAAGTTCTTTATTTTGTTTTTCATCCCATGGCGATAAAGACTTGTACCCTTAATATCATCCATCATCTCCAGCGTAGACTGCAGGAGAACAGTGGTTTTTACCAGTGTCTTAAAAAGATTTGATTCTATCATTTTGAAAACTTCTCTGCGAAACCGCCGGAGAAATCCGACTGTTCTGTTATACCTCCCGTTTGTCTAAGCTCTTTAACCATCTGCTCTAACCGCTGTCTTTCCTGCAGCAGCTCTCTGGCGTCAGTAGCTGTAATCTTTATTGCTTGGAGCTCAGCCTTACGCTGCGAGCCACCAGCGTCTGGATCGACGGGCTTACGTATCTCGTCAATCATATTATTGATGGCCACCTCCATGGATGACATCAGCCTTTCAGCTGCATCAAGCGTTGTGAACTTCTTCGATTTCGACATAAAGCAGATCATCAAACCTCATTCTCCAATACTTCTCACCTTCAATCTCAATCTCGTAATCTGAGTTTTTCGAGAACCCTACGATATCTCCAACACGAAGGTTGGCCTCCTCCATGGTTTTATTCATAAACGCTATCTTACCACGTTTATTTTGCTTTTCCTCAAAACTTATGATTTGAATGACGTCGCTCTTGATCGTTTCTTCTTCTACGATTGGATGAAGCAGTACCCATTCGGATAGTGCTCGAATCCCATTTTCATCTTTTACTGCAAATGCTTGAGAGGCGTATGGGGTATCTGGGTGATACCTTACAATGAATATATCTTCATCGTTATATCTGATCCCCTGGCCTTTATCCATTACTACGTGGTGGTGGAAGTAGAGTGTGTCGCCCGGCTCGGCAACTTTCTCGTAACGCATAGGAACAGAAACTATTTCACCTTCCATTACCCGATGCTGAAACTCATCAAACTTTGGATCTAGGTAAAGCTCCTGCCCGTTCACCTGGATGGTGTTTTTAAATCTCTTAGGCATGCGCACTAAGAAATTCTCGAGCATTTTCATAAGCTAGAAATTTAAGTCATATTCAATTAAGCAGGGGACGTTCTCTACTGTTTTCCACAGCATTAAACCTTCCTCCCCCTTCAAATATACTAAATATCTTTTGATTGAGTATTTTACGAGATGTTTTTCATCTAGAACGATGGAGTCTACTTTCATCTGACCCACACGCATACCTACGTAATAAGCCATGGCGTCCTTGGGATTTTGCCCAATGACGATCTTTCTAATTAGATTCATATTAATTAAGTCTGTCTAGCCACCAATCAACAGTTCCTTCGGGTGGATCTTTCTTGTCCTGCTCCCACGCCTGCAACATAAAGTCCATGATTTCCTCAAACTCATCGTCGCTGTCAAACACGTGGTCGTATACTGCGTTTAGTTTGTTTTCATCTTCATCTTGATCAATCAAACCTACGAAGCACGAGAGCACCAGGCGATCATCTACACCTATCTCGTGGGCCATTTCTTTAATGGTCGTAAGAACAGTTGCGATGGTATCTAGAAACTCTTGGTCGGTAGACATATTATTTTTAATTTAGTTGCTCTAACAAATATAATTCAAATACCAAGGCGCTCATGAAAGGATCTGTTTCAATACCACCGGTTATCAACTCGCAACACCTAGCAGCCCATCATCTTTGGGAAGAGCTAAAGAAGGATTACGACATAAAAGAAAACCGTGAGAGACAGAATGTTCGCATACGTCAAGCTTTTGCCGTGGCACTAACAAATGAGACTGGACTGACTTACTCCGCTATTGGCGGCGTAATGAATAAAAATCACGCGACGATTATACATTGCAGGAGAAACCATGAATCAAACATGCTTTACGACCCCCACTACCCGGAGATATATGACTTGATGTGTAAAAAGATTTACGATATGATTATCGCTGGTAGTGATGAAACCCGAGCGATACTTAACCGCAAATACTATTTCTCGGAAAAAAATGTCGAGAACTATTTTGTGGCTATCGAAAAGAAATACAAGCGCAAGCTAGAGCACATGGTTGCCGAGAACACTTCTTTAAAAAAGCAGGTAATAGAATTGACGAAGCGAAACGAAAGGCTTCATGATCTTTATGCAAGACTTAAAAACCTTGCGTGATGCCAAAGAGTCAAGTAGGTAAGGGGAAAATGTTTCGTGAGTTCTCGAAACAACCAGAGCGGTATATAAACAACAACTATGCTAAATACATAAAGGATGCTTTCCGTATCATGACGGACAAGTACGAGATCGCGCGCGCCGAAATGGAATTTATGCTTTTTGTATACGACCTGGAGTTCTTTACGCTGGACTGGGTAGCTGATGAGATGTCGTTGTCTAGAAAGAAACTAGCCCCCCGTGTTGTATACCCGCTACTCAAAAGAGGGTATTTGTACAAACACTTCGACAAGCTCTCTCCAAAAACAGAACTCGATCAGATGTTCCATGAAAACAAGTACAACTATCGAGTCCGTTATGCATTGTCCCAGAAGGGACGTTTAAATGTCCAAAGATTCTACCGGAAGCTAGAAAGCCCCAATAGTATTATCTAGCGTCTACCGCGTTTTTTCTTCTTCATCTCCCGTGCAGCAGCTTCCTGCTTCATGCGCTGGATATCCGGATCGTCTTCAAACGGGTCACCCCCACCGAAAGAAGATCCAAACTCCTCACCAAACATGTCTGATATAGAAGAAGCTTTCTGGTCTGCTACCTCTGGGGCTACCTGGTAAGCTCGCATGTCGTCATCGCTGCGCCAAGCACCGCTGTCTATGAACTTCTTGGTTTGTTCCTCTCGCTGAAAAAGATCGAGGTCCGGGTAGGTTTCTTTTAAGAATGATTCAAATGCTATTAAGCGGTTTGCTTCTTCCCCTTCCCATGTCGTTGTTTTGCCGTCTGCACCATTGTAGGTGAATCGTTTTCCCTCTCCAGAAGGTACTGGCTTTGGTGGGTCTACTGGTTTCTTTGATACTCTCATTTTTCTAAATCTCTTACTTCTTTCGCTTGATTAAGTAGCATTATAGCTTTTAATACTTTATTTGAATTTTTTGATAACCACCCAGGATTACTCTTCATTAAGGTAAAACCTTTTTCCGCAGCTTTCAACCCCCCTCTACCGGCGAGTACATCAACAACGGGGTAGGTTGGTTTAAGAGCATGCACAGCACCAGATCCCCCAGTGGCTACATCATATCTATATCGGTCGTACGCTGAAGCTGGAAACATAGGAGCTTTAGCAGTTACCGTAGTTTCCGGAGCTACTCCCATATTGTGTACATACTCCGGCATTCTAGATCGAAGACTAGGAGGTATATACTTATACTTCTTATTGTGGTCTGGGATTGATATGGGCTTTTTATCCGGCATCACGCTCTGTATTTAGCGGTCTTCTTTGCAATAGTACCACAAAGATACTAAACAAACAAAATCAAATCCCCAGACTCTACATCATCGTAGAACTCACAGATACAGTATTCGTCACATTCACACATGATCTCCCCCCATTAATAATTAGACACAGCACACCCTTATTACACTCCTAAGTTAGCAACTCGGGTTTTTAGCGGTTAAAGACCGGGGTCGTCAGAACCCCGAGTCATTTACTCTCGCAAGCTTAGTGCGAAGTTACACATTTTATTTCATAAAATCAACCCCCTGCGGCATTTTTTGATTACCGAATATACACCACGCACTTAAACCTTTACTTCAACTTCAGCCCGTTAAAATACCCCGAAAAATTTTTGAGTCATTCAGATCGTGGGGATTATACGTCATACGTGTGGCCGGCGAACGAAAACGGAAATCGATTGTGCAAACCCAGGGCGTCGATACCCAAAACGGAAACGCAAAAACATCCAGCGTTTTACCTACTAACAATCTGGAAATCAGACAACTACATAGCGGTATCTCCACCGGCACTTGAACTAAACCCGGCTAACCTGCACAGACTGAGGCAATTACTGAGCAAGCATGCTGATCCCCAGTTACCTTTGACAATCCCCCACCCCCCTTTAGTACTTACCACTCAATTCCACATTAGGACACAAACTACCACATTGTATTCTATCCCTCGCTAGGCTTGGATTCGGGTTGATATGCCGCATTAAGTATAATTACTCAATCTCTCTTTGCCTCTTGACTCGTATCCAATCTTATGCATAGATTTGTACCAGTTAATCAAACATTAGTCTTATGAAATCGAACGTACAACAAAAGGTAAAAGAGGCGCTCCTTGAGGGGCTTAAGAAAGACGGGTTGAAATGGTTCAAGCCTTGGAAAGGTGGCTTGGGTAATAACCCAATCAACCACATCACTGGCCGTGCTTACACTGGTCTCAATGTGTTCTTCTTGAATAGCGAGATGCGCATTTGTGGATACGAGCACAACGAGTGGTTGACATTCAACGCAGCCAAGAAAGCAGGGTTGCGTGTGACCAAGGGCAGCAAGTCTACGCCGGTGTACTTCTTCAATGTATCGATACTGGACATTGAGAACGGCAAGTTCTACAAGAGTGTACAAGCGGCACTGGACGCAGGTGCTGACGCTGATAAGTTGCGCAAGGTGTTTGCCTTGAAAGAGTACAAGGTGTTCAACATCGCTCAACTGGACGAGGCTACACCGAAGCGAGTGGCTACTGAACTGGACAAATCCAACGACCCAGTAGAGTCTGCTGAGGATATCGTGAAAGGCTACAAGGGTGCACCAAAAATCAACTTGGTGAGCGGCTCGGACGAGGCCTACTACATGCCCTCTAGAGACCTAGTAGTTTGCCCAGTGATTGACCAGTTCGTTGATGCTACAGCCTACTACAAGACCTTGTTCCACGAGTTGGTACACAGCACTGGCCACGAGTCTAGACTGAACCGCAAAGAGGTTGCTACAACTGATGTGCTCAACAAGACCAGAGCCGACTACGCCTTTGAGGAACTGGTTGCTGAGAGCGGTGCAATGATGCTGACTGGACACGCCGGTCTACCGGACACTCACGAAGAGAACAGCCAAGCCTACATCAACGGATGGGTTAAGGCGGTTCAAGAGGCCAAAGAGACTGCAGTGGTTACCGCACTGGTACGCAGCAGCAAAGCAGTGGCGCACATCCTAGGGGAATAACCCTAGGGCGTCCTGCCCAGTGAGCGCTCAAGGCGCTGCCGAGGTCGTGCTCGGGCTAGGGCTCTAGTTTAACCAAAGTTAGTCACCCGAGGGTGCATTGAATGCCTTATGAATATCAATGACAACAACAACCAAACCGACAAAGCAATCCGAATAGTGGACGAACTGGTGACCGCCGGTATCATCAAAGACTGCACGGATACGAACGACGAGACCGAGTTTGAAGCACAAGATATTGTAGTTGATGTGCTCAATGATTTTGAAGCGAAAGAAATACTCGCTGAACTGGAAGAAAAGAAACCATCGAAGCAGGATTTTTTGGGGGTGGTAGAGACTAAGTTCATCCCTGCTAAGAATCCTAGAGAGTTCGCAGTTCGCTCGTCCATTGACGCTGAGAAAGTGCTGCGAGAAATCGTTGGTGACGATATGCAGGTACGCCAAAAACTGGTGGCCTTGTACCTCAACAAAGCCAACAAGGTTATGTGCGCCGACGTGTTGACAATCGGCACTTACACCCAGGTGTTAATGGATAATAGAATGATAGTAAAACAAGCCCTTGCTGTGGGTGCTACAGCGGTCATTATCGGCCACAACCACCCAAGCGGTAACGAGCGCCCGAGCGAAGCCGACCGGCGCTCAACGGAAAAACTAAATAATGCTCTCAAGACTCTCGATATTTCGTTGCTTGACAACATCATCTTGACTGATAAAACCAAGTACTCGTTTGCCGATAACGGAGAGCGCTCACTAGCCTAAGACCTAGTGTAACGCAGCCCGGTGGATGCTTCAAGGCATCGACCCTACATCGTGGTAGGACTGGGCACTAACCAAAGTCAGTCACCTGCGGGTGCAATTAGCCTTATGAGTATTTTAAATTCACCAAGAAAGCGTGTGCAAGAATTAGCACAAAGAGAGATGCAGAGAGGAGAAGCCTTTGTGCGTAAGCAAGAGGCTTTAAGAGCCTACAAGAAAGCCACACTGATGCACAAGGGCAGCAGCCAAGCCAGTATGTGGGGAACGGATGAGGGCGGTGCAATCATAGCAGCCATTATGGTACTTGAATTACTACAAAACGAAGCCAATGGTTTGGTGTACCAACTCGCAGAAGTTGGGGATGACTACACCCCTGCGTTTGACCGGTTCACCGAGGTTGTCTTTGAGATTATCAAGAGCAAAAGAGAAACCAGCTTCACAAACTTCCGTCGTGCCCTTGAGGGACTTAAAAACCTCAAAGATGACCACGTATTCACCAAGTCAGAAATCGAGCAAATGGAGCAGGAAGAAAAAGATCGATTGAAAGCGGTAAAACTCGAGGATACACTGGTGTTTGATGACACTATGAATGAGGACTTCGAGGTGTACTTTGACGCAGAGACTGGTGACCAGTACAAAGTGCCGGTAGAGTTGGTGAGAGACTTCTCTCGTGCCGAGTTGATTGGAAACAAGAATGATGAATAATAAAAACAATAGCCTTATGAACTTACAACTAAATGAATTCGAGATGTTGATTGTTAAGACATCACTGGAGGATAGACTCGCTAGGGTAAATCAACGCCTTGTCCGAATCAAGGCAGGACTAAATGAATGCAGAGGAATATTGCAGGAGATGGAATCGGATTACTGGAAGGAAAGAGCCCAAGAATTCGAGCACAAGCGTGACATCATAATGGAAGAGGTCTACCAGTTGGAGAACATAATCCACGAGGTGAACAAAGCCCGACTAAAATAAATTTGGAACTTATCCAAGATTGTATTAACTTTGATATCAGTAAAACAAACAAGCCTTATGAAAAGAATCAATCCACAAATCCAAGAAGCCTTGGTCTCTCTAATGGAGAGCGGAAATCTAAACGCAGCAATGCATTTAGCTCAGCAGTTAGATTTGAAGTCAGTATTTCAATCACTGCGATTTGTAGAGATGGCGTCCCCAAACGAAACTCTAATGAAGATGCAAGAAGCGAAACTTGCAATATCTCTGCAGACCGAAGAAACAAAATCCCCCACTCACTTGACAATCGAGGAGGCAGCTGCGGCTGCTTCCCTCAAGGGGAACACCTACGATGACGCCTACAGCAAAATCACTATGAAGATGATTGCTAGTATGGATTACGGGGAGGAGATTAAACTCAACGAGAAGTACTACTTGTACCACTACTGCGAGGATGACTACATTGGACTACGCCATGTTGACTTTGAGTACGAAGATATCTACACAGTCCAGTACGCAATCCTTGAAGATGATGGTAAAGGAAACTGCACCTACGAAATCTGTCTGAGCGTAGAAGATGAGGAAATTGTAGAGTTGTTAGAAAAAGCGGAGGCTGCCTTATGAGTAAGAGAAGCAAACCAATCGTAACAACGATGTCTCGGGATGAGATTATGAAGAAGCATATTTGGTTACCTAGGCTGCAGTTTTGTGCAGCCCTGGTACTAAACAAGAAGTGGCCTCGTTGCAATGAGGATGAGCAGTATCAAGTAAGGAAATATATCGTCGAGAACTATGAAGTCTAAAGAGATACACGAAAAGATCGATAGCGTAAAGTTTATGCTGCGATTAAGAGAGAATGTACTGGGAGTACACTACCTCGAGGCGGTGGAGGAATACATCGCAAAGTTAGAAGTTCAATTAAATAATAAATAGTATGCCGAATTATGTATCACACCTGGTAAAGGTGAGCGGCCAGTCCGCAAGTGTAGAGCAGTTCAAGACTGCGATTAGAGAGAAAGATTCTAACATCCAAGACGATAGTGGAATCATAGACTTCAACCGCTTCATCAAGATGCCGGAGGCTTTGTTAGATACAACATCGCCGTCGGCAACAACACGAGTTGAAGAGGCTAAGGAGCGTGACCCTAAGTTTGATTTGTCCAATGGTGTACACCTCGGGGATATCAAGGGAGCAAAGTTGGCTCAACTTCTAGAGCATGAGGCTGAGCTTAGAGACAAGTATGGCTACGATAACTGGTACGACTGGTCAATCGCAAACTGGGGGACCAAGTGGAACGCCGTGGACCCAACCTTTGTCTCAGATGAGGAGTCCAATGGGATAACCACATTCATCTTTCACTTCAAGACAGCATGGACTATGCCGGAAGGAATCATAAACTCTATGGCTCAAATATGCAAGGCATTGAAAGTGCAGGTTGAGATTCAAAGTGAGGAGGAGGGTAGTTTCTTTGACTGCCTTACTACAATCAAGCCAAACTACTACGAGGTAAATATTGGTGAGCCTTTCTACTACCTAGAAGACAAGGATGGAAACATCATTAAGATTACCAATGATATCGAAGATGAGGAGCTGAGAGCACTCGGATTAAACCCGGATGAAATCACTGGAAATCAAAGAGGTTTCGTGTGCGACAACACTGGGGATTTGTTTATTGATTTTAAAAGAACTAAAGCAAAGGTTTATGCAGCAGGAGAAAAGGCTTAATATCACACAAAAGGTTCTCGGGTTTATCAAAAGAGAAAAGCCCGAGCACCTGCACCAAATCCAATCGTTTGTGAGAGCGGTAAGCAACGCTAAGAGTGACACCAACGAGGGGTTCTATTCAAGTAATCTTAAGAGGTTGCTAGACCGAGGATTAATCCATCGGATTCACACTGGTAAATACATAGTGACTGAACTCGGGGATTTATATATCGAAGACCGAATGGCTGCCAATAGGATTATAATCCAGGAGCACCACAAAATCAAAATCAAAGATGCGATAGAATTGCTAGAGCAAATCAAGCAACAGCTCATTGATGGAGAGTACGAAGAAGGAGATGTAATCACCATAAAAGTTTAGTCATGAAATATTATATAACATACAACCCGGACAGCGAGAGGTTCGACCTGCGAGATAAGGAGCTGTGCAAAACAATTTTCTCATCGAGTTCAAGAGGCCAGTGTGAAGCTCGTCTAGAGCAACTGGTAAACAAGACATACAAACCCGACATGGAGAGGGTTTACTACCTATGCGACCGCATGGATGATGTGCTTAAAGTTATACACCAAAGATATGAGGGGGAATATGATCTAACTGAATATGATTTACGCCGCACCTTGCACATCCAGGCTCAGATTAAAATCGCACTTGGAATACCAGTAGAAAATAATTAAATTAGCAACACTAAATTCAATTCATTATGAGCAAATTAAATGCAGCACTTGTAAAAGTGCAGGGCGATTTGAAAGCGCCCAAAGGTCAGTTCAACAAGTTCGGTAACTACAACTATCGTAGCGCCGAAGACATCTTAGAAGCAGTGAAGCCGCTGCTTAGTACTAATGGTTTATCTATGACCATTTCCGACGAGGTCAAAGAGATGGCCGGAATTTTATTCATTGAATCTACAGTCCAGGTTACTGATGGCGAGTCCGCAGCAGAGGTGAGAGCCCAGGCAGGGATAGACCCTAACCGCAAGGGTATGGACATCGCTCAGTGCTTCGGGGCTTCGAGCTCATACGCACGGAAGTACGCACTCAATGGTATGTTCTTGATTGATGATACTAAAGACGCTGACGCTACCAATACCCACGGCAAGAAGACGGCTTCTGCACCAGTGAAAGACGGAGAGTGGTTTACTAAAGCGATAGACTATATCAAGAATAGCAAAGACAAAAAGCAAGCATTCGACATGGTGCTCAGCAAGTACAAAGACTCTGCGAGTACCAAGCAAGTAGAAGCACTGCAAAAGTTTGTGCGATAATGGAATTTGCTAAGCAACTACAAGATGCTACCGGAAAGGGATATCTTTCCTATAGCAGTATCAAACATGCTCTCAATGACATAAGGCTATGGGAAATGTACATGGCTGGTCAGCTGAGAAAAGAATCTCAAGCGCTGAGCTTTGGGAGCGTGTACGATACGCTCTTGTTTGAACCTAACGAATACCAAAACCGCTTTCACACTTTTGATGACAAAGAGATTTGCGCTGAGATTGGCGGCAAGAATCCTCGTGCTACGAAAAGGTACAAGGAATGGAAAGAAGAATTGTATGTCGATGCTAAAGCATTGGGCAAGGATGTGGTGTCGGAAGAGGACTACATCATGGCTATAGACATGATCTCAAGATTAGATGATTGTGGACTGCTCGACAGCCATCTCACTGGTGAAGTCCAGGTGGAATTTAATACTTGGATTGAAGACATTCCGGTTCGAGGGTTCTTGGATTGTAAAGTGCCTGGTATTATCATAGACAGCAAGAGCACCCGTAGTATCGGAGGTTTTAAACGGGATGTGTTTTCTTTTGGCTATGACATTCAAGCCTACATCTACACATCAGTTTATCCCGGCAATGAGTTTGCTTGGGTAGCGCAGGAGAAAGCGTACCCCTACTTACCTGCGTTGATACACGCAAGTGATGAAACACTTCGTAGTGGAGAGTTTAAGTTTTGGAAAGCTGTTGATGCTATCAAAGAGCACTTCCAACTCGACCGACCTGCCACTACTTTTTACAAAGAATTCTATGTTTAATTTAATATCTATATCATGAGCCAAAACGAGAATGTTTTAGCCGGATACTTCAATGAGATGAAGGTCTGGAGTGACACGGACAGCAAGTTCGTGCCGTTTACAACTGGTGTAAGCGGAGAGTTTAGTTTCACCCTCGATGAACTCGAGGATGTGAAGAAGTTTGCAACCCATAATGCAAAGACACCGCGAGTTTACTTTGAACTCAAGATGTCTCGCAAGACTGGGCGTCCTTACGCAATCGTAAAAGACCCTAGTACCTGGGGAAAGAAAGAAGATAAGCAGCCAGCGACCCAAGAGGATAGCGATGGTCTGCCGTTCTAAGATCGAGGACACCTTATATCTAATGGTATGTTTTGCGTGGGGAATGGAGCGTGTTGGTTCTGTTCCCCCAACATACCGAGCCAAGAGAGGTGGCAAAGAAATATCGTTTACGATAGATGTGGTTAAACACAAAGACAAAACACTGTGCTTGCCTAACAAAGGAGAGAGTGACTACAAGATAGTTATCATACCAAACAAAGTTGGAGACAACCTAATCTTACTAGAAGGTAAAGATGTTTGGGGTCGGGAGACCATGACCTTTGAGGAGATAGCGAAACTGATTAAGTATAAAGAGCGAATCGAATACAAAAATGGAATATAATTTAGAAGACGTACCCCACTACTACATAGGAGAGCATAAGGCTATTGAAGCTATGGATGTTGTGTTGGATTTTCAGAGGAGTAATTACAATGTAGGCACAGCGCTTACCTATCTTATGAGGGCCGGGAAGAAACCAGGCAATCCAATGAAACAAGACATCATTAAAGCAATAGTACACCTTAAAAGAGAACTCGACCTTATCGACTATGAAAGTAACCATCTACCAATCAATAACGGATACCAAGAATCCCTTTCACATTCCACTTGGTACAGCACTACAACGAATCAAGTCCGGAAAGAGTAAGGACATAGTCGAGAAGATACGAGACACTGGAGAGAAAGACCTTAAGATATCATTACCTGCTGTATTGTTTAGCGGGGTTTTTGAGGAGCGTAAGGACGCTGGGTTAAAGCAGCATAGCGGATTTATTGTACTTGATATTGATGACCTCAGCAATCCTAACGAAGTAAAGCAAACTCTATCCCTGGACTCTTATGTTTACTCGTGTTGGCTATCGCCTAGCGGTAAGGGTGTGAAGGCCTTGGTCAAGATCAATGACAGCACCAGACACCGAGAACATTTCTTCGCTATCGAAAACTATTTCGACAATCATTATAATATTGTAGTTGACCCTACCGGCAAGAATGTATCGAGAGCCTGCTACGAAAGTTACGATAGTGAGCTGTATCTAAATGAAGACAGTGAAACCTTTACCGCTTATGTGAGTGAAGAGAAGAAAGAATCTAAGCCTAAGCAGGAGCTTATTAAACCTCAAGAGTACACCGACTACAACAAGCTGAACATAGCAGCGTCTATGATACGGAATGCGGTGGACGGAGAGAAGCATCACGCCTTGTATAACGCAGCTCGATTGTGTGGCGGATACATTGCCGGAGGTAAGATGATTGAGGAAGAAGCTATCCGGGTGTTAGAGTATGAGATATCATTGAGAGACATCAAGGATTTCGATCATGCTAAGAGGACCATTAGAGACGCGCTGAACGAAGGAAAGGGAATGCCTATCCACGAGGTATTAACCTTTGAAAAAACTGAGCAACGTAAGCAGCGCGTGAAGAGTGGCGACATGAGTTTCATTGCGCCCACTGACGATGACTTTAAATGGATTGAAGACTTTGCTCAAGGCAAGATTGAGATGGGGTTGACCACCGGAAGCGATACCCTAGACAAACACTTTAGATACAAAAGAGAGTTTACTATACTCAACGGGCATAGCAATGTGGGTAAGACTACCTTTGTGTTGTACCTCATGGTGAACTCAAGCATCAAGCACGGGTGGAAGTGGTGTGTGTATTCATCCGAGAATGCTACTGCCAGCACGAAGATGAGGCTGATGGAATTCGCTACCGACCGAAAGGTAGACCGCATGTCTCGCAGTGAGTTGGCTAGTGCGTACAACTGGGTAAACAAACACTTCGTGTTCTTTAGTAACAAAGACATGTATTCTTTCCACGATATCCTGGCTTTCACCGATAAAGTTAGAGAGAGTCAAAAGATAGATGCACTATTCATAGACCCGTATAACTCACTTAAGATTGACATGGGGCAGCACTCTAAGATTGGGATACATGAGTATCACTACGAAGCTGCATCGGAACTTTTAAATTACAGCGTCAACAATGAACTCGCAATTTGGTTAAACACTCATGCTGTAACTGAGGCGCAGCGACGCAAGGATGGTGAAGGATATCCAGTTGCGCCTTACGCTGAGGACAGTGAGCACGGTGGCAAGTGGGTCAACCGCTGCTCCTGCTTCCTCACAATACATAGGAAGGTCCAGCACCACGACCCTATGGTAAGAAAGACCACTGAGTTCCATGTTCGTAAGGTGCGTGTGGTTGAAACTGGTGGTACGCCGACGCCATTGTATGATCCAATAGAGTTCCAAATGAACATCACTAACACTGGGTTCTACTGCGCAAACGATAGAGGCAAGAGGTTCTTCACTCCTATCAGTGAGCAGTTTGAAAGCTACATTCCACCGAGCTCAGCTGAGGACGCGTTTGATATGACTAATGTAATATGAGAAGAAAGAAGAAGACCGGAGCGGTAAGACATAAGAAATCAAAGCATGATGGTATAGAGTTCCAGTCAAGCCTTGAGTTGTACTGCTACAAAAAACTAAAGTCTAGTGATTTATCTTTTGACTATGAAGGTCATAGGTTCGAGGTACTAGAATCCTTTAGACACGAAGGGTTCTATGGTAAGAAGGCAGCTCGTGGATTCAGCTTGAAACAAAACAAGTTGATACGGGCTGTCACTTACACCCCAGACTTTGTGAGTCACAAACATAAGTTCGTGATCGAGACAAAAGGATTTGTGCCATCACAGCACAGCTTCCCATTGCGTTTCAAAATGTTTCTCATGTGGCTAAAGAACAACGACATGGGGGACTATGATGTTTACATACCCAGAAACCAGAAGGAGGTTGACCAGGTGGTAGAACATATTGTTAATAACGTGTGATACATTAGTTGCTAATGGTCTGTAGTTTGCTGTAAATTATATACAAACAAACGGCCATGACTAAACACGAATTATCTAGACTCTATCACGACGCTTGTGAGAATGCTCACAAGGAGATCGTTGAGCTCTATGAATCGTGCCATGAATCCAATGGTGACCCGGTGTGTGACACTGAGAAAATCATCTACATCCTGCAACGAGTGAATCAAAGGGTAAGGATAGAGCTTGACTTAATTAAGACTGCCGTCATTGAACATCACGAAACAGATGGCAGAGAAGTTTAGATGCGCGAAGTGCAAAAAGCACAAGACCAGAGAACACTTTCATAAGGACAGAAGCAGACGCACTGGTGTGCAAAGGTATTGCATACCTTGCAAGAAGCGAGCTGATGTACACGGAAAGAAAAAGCTCGACGGAAAGTTTATAATCTACTACCTACCAAAGGAGCGGTACATAGGTATGACGAAGAACTTTTCTAGAAGGATAAAGCGCCACAAAGAAAACGGAAAGAATGTAGAGTGGGCTTTTATTGTAGTCAAAACCAGACACATGAAGCTAGCGCATCTACTAGAAACACTGCTTCACATGGTCGGCTTTAATGGGTTTAGATATTAGGGATATCGAAGTCTACGTACTCGATAGTCAAGTCACCATCCTCTGCAGCATCGGCTAGGTCCGGATATATTCTCCGGTAAGCGTCAACCGATGAACCAATGAATCCCTCCTTAGTTATATTCTGCTGCGAGTGATCGCCTACTAATAGGCAACCAGCAGTATGGTCATCAGTATTCCCAGTATGAATAAGTATGTACTCAAAGTTTGGGACGTCGCGTACCCAAAGCATGCCACGATGAAACCCACCATACTTTCTAGTATAGCGGGAGTGAAATCCACCGGTGGTTCTAAGCGTGACTTTATACTCTCCTGCAGGGACTCGTGTTTCTCCATATACTTTTTCTTCTCTGTGCTCATCTTCTAATGTGAATGCTAAGAACTCTCTGTTGCCGTCTGTTACATCGAACAACAACCCTAGTGTACTGTCTTCTTGCGAAGAGAATCTTAATACTTGTAGTTTCATTTTGTGTTTCCTCTTTTATCAATTGTTCTTACTGCAAAGTAACCGCCAACAACGGTAACGCTAAGCATGTTCCATAGATTGATCCACGCCCCGTTAACATCTACCAATCCGAAGCCATCAAAGAACGTCATCAATACTAGGAAAACCACAACCACCATGAGTGTAAGTGGGCGTACATTCTTAGACAGCCAAGATGTAGATGCCATGTCTGACTGCCAACGCTTACTAATCTCTTGTTCAATCTGAGCTTTCGCTGCGGCCTTTTCTTCTGGAGTAGCAACAAACTTATCCACGATATTACCTACCGCATCTACAGTTTCTTTTGCACCACCCCCTAGAATCTTTTTAATAATATTACTCATCTCCTAAATCTAAAAAATAATTTCTAACCATTCCATCACGGTATGCTTTCCATGGATAGATACCGCCATCGTATGTGCCTCTAGAATTTCTATTGTAAATAGATTTCAAAGCACTAATCTTTTGTGCGTTTGTCATTCGCTCGTAAGAGTCGCTTGAAACAAACTTCTTAATCTCATTGTATCTGTATGTACCGAACATCTTCATCATAGCATGCGCATCTTTAGGCATCACGTCAATGTAGTGCGGTTCGTTTACATTCAATCCATAGTAAGCTGATTCACTCTTGGTGAGTTGAATCTTTAACTTACCCACCGGCATAGGATATCCAGGGATCACATCAGTGTCACCGGTCTCTTTGAACAAGTTGTATATCTCAACCTTTACCGGGTCAGTAGAACTGATTCTAGATTTGAATACACCGAAGGTATTGTACAACCAAGGGTACTCATCTCCATCACCGATCATCAATGAGCCACCACCCTCTGGAGTTTGCGTGATTGACTCACCCCAAATATTCACACGAGGTATGACCTGCTCGCCAGTACCCAGGTAGTTGAATGTCTTATCACGCAAGATGTTGTCAAGCACGTTGAAGAAGTCTGCGTTAGGATGTCTGTAGTCCGGAAGATACTCACGACCAGAGCGGTAGAATGCGCTGAGTGAGTTCGGGAGAATCACAGAGAAACCAGAACGCGAAATGTTCTCAAGGTACTTAGTGAGCTGGCGCTCGCTTGGGTCAGCAAGAAGCTTAATGATACCGTCAATACCAGTAAGGAAAGACTGGTTCATCATAGAACCTAACACCCCAGGAACAACACCCGTTAAATCTGCAAGGTAATCCATGAAGTTGTCCGAGCGGTTAAGTACTCTAGACTCCATCTGCGCATCACGCATTGTGGACTTCAAGCCTACTGCCTGGGCTGCCATTACCGCACCACCAAGACCAAGCTTCTGATAGTTAAACCATACATCATTCGCTTGAAGTGTAGGGTCTTCACCTTTCAATAGTCTATTGATACCGGTGATGTTGATCGAGTTGGGTGGAGCGACCGAGTATTTCAAATCTCTTTCTCTTGCAACGTCAGCATCTACCGGAGTAGTAATCAATCCGCTTTCCATCAATCGCTGTGTGGCTTTATACATCAGCCAGCTCATGAATGCTTTCGACAACAACTCGGCAAGCTCGCGCTGAGATACTCTCCCTCTTGCTGCTTTCTTGATAGCAATGGTAGCAATAGGTATAGCAGGGTGTGCTAGCTGAATACTTTGAGCGAGGATGTTAGCCGGAGTCTTAACGTACGGCATGTGCATACGCACCACAACACGGAAAGCATTCTCTAATACACGACTGCGCTCCCCGATTAAATCAGCGGTTCTTGTTATAGCCTTATTCAACCATGTAGCAAACTGGTTATCCTCTTGGAACGTAACCTTTAGACCTGCTTGTGTTGCCTTGTTTCTGTACTCTTCATTTGGATACTTCAAGAATCTATTTAACTCATCACCACTAAGCCCTAAAGACTTACCGACTCTGTATAGTTCGTATCCCTCCATGAATTTAAAGAACGGCACATCACCAAACGCCAGCAGTCTGAACATAAGGTTTGCTGGTGTACCACCAACTGCCTCTAGGAATTTCTTAGCACGGTAATCAATCTGATCTAATTTAGTACCGTTCTTCACAGCGTCCGGAAGCTTGTCGCTGTTCGCCATTATCAAACCGAATGCTTTGATGGGCGCCAGCTGAAGCTGCATGTTGTACTCAAACTTATCGTTAGGTACAGTCTCTCCAATAGCACTCTTGTATGCGTCTTTAATACCAACACCAAACTGTTTACCAGCGTAGATTGCTGCAGTTATAGAAGGTGGTAATGATGCTATACTAGGGTCAACATCTTTCCCCATGCTCTTGCGGATACCGTTAATCAAAACCTCAGCGCCATACCCAAGAGTCTTGTCTAGCATTAGGATAGGTAGCGTAGAAAGGTTGGCGGTAACGTTGACCATCTGCGACACCGGAGTAAGAAGGTTACCTTGGATAAGTAAACCAATTAGTTTACCCCATGTCATAGCATACTTGCTATTGAATTCATTCAATCGTTTGTTAGCCTCAGACACTCTGCGTTTAGCGTCCTCTAATCTTCCCTCAATCTCTCCAACACGGTCCATGTCTGTGGTTTCCGAAAGCTCTTTGATCAATGCTTGAACATCTTGCTGACCATCAAACAAATCATCAACAATAGCACCCATCTCTTCGTACTCTGTATCAGAGAGAGTAGTGCCGTTTGCTTCGTACACACTGTCAACCAGGTCTTTCATTCCCTCTGGAGTCTGGCCTTTTATTTCACCGAACTGTCGTAACAATTGACCGACAGCTGTACCAGTTTCAAAGAACCTTTTCAGAACAGCACGGTACTCAGAAGTACGCCCCTGCTGCTGCAGTCTCTTGAGGTACTCAAGTGTTGCTAGAACACGGAAGTCTCCTCCGGCTAAAGAACCCATTGCGTCATTGATAACAGAGGGGTTATCTCCGTCAAACATAGCAACGTCTTTCATCTCAGCAAGGAGCTCCTCAATACTCATCTCTTCTAGACGCTCTTTGATCTCGCTAAACTTTTGAGGTTCATAGAATCTAGAAGGGTCTCTCTTAAGTTCTTCACGAACGGCTGCCTCGAAAGGAACATCTGGTCGTAGGTTCTGGAACATCTTGCGAGCGTGACGTCTCTCTCTAGTTTCATCTAGCCTTGCGCGATCGCCGCTGTCTACATACCAGTCCGGGTTGAACACACCGCCGGCTCTTTCAAACACCTGGTCTTGAGCTTCTTCAAAGCTAATGTTACCCTTGCTATACTCTTGCCAGATGGCACGAACCTCTTGCTTGTTTTTCTTCTGAGCCTTGAAGCCTGCGGTAAACAAAGTACGTACAGCTTCCCATGTGATAGACTGCATCTCTCTTGCAAGTATACCTTTCTCGTCTGCTGCTCTACGGTATGCCTCTGCATACGCAAAGTACACACCCTTGATGCCGAGGTTTGAACTACCAGCTTTGACTTTCATAGCAGCAGTACCACCGCCGAAGTTGTGGAACACCTCTGAGCTAGACCCTGCTAAAGGTAGTAGCTCTGCAGCCGCAACAGCGTGAGTGTCAATCGTAACATCACCCTCCAAAGAGTTAGGGTTATTGATATTGTTGAAGAATGAACGCACCTTGTGTTGGTCACCAACCTGCTTGTCGATGTTTGACATAGTACCGTTCAACACAATAGATGTTGCTGAAGAAATCTCAGCATAAGAACCCCATGCCATAGTGGACATAGACCCATCTGCTTTCTTAGCATAACCAATACGCTCACCAATAGGACTTACCACGTGGTAGTTGCGATCCTCAAACATCTCGTTGTATGTACGGACAAACATAGCAGCGTTCATAGCTCCGTTTTCCTCGAGACTCATCTCGCCTAAAGTCTTGCCTATCATGCTCTGCAACACAGCCTTTCTCTTGAGGTAAGCTTGGTATGCTTTTTCGTTTACCGCTTTCTTAAAGTCTTGCTGGCTAAGCACCTTGTTGTTTACCTTACGTGTATTACCAAGGGCTTTGTTATACATAGCCTTAGAAAACTCTGTATCTTTCTGATTGCGCATCACGCGCATCACCGCTTCAGCTAGCGCCATGTTCTGATACCAATCTTTCTGCGGAGACAGAGCCGCTAGGATACCGGCGGCTTGCTCTTGAGAGTACCCATATCTTGCGCCCATGTCTTGAGCGGTAAGGTTAGCACCAACATACCAGAGCTTAGAATATTTTCTCACATCTTCACTGAAAGAATCGTGAAGTCTAATAAGGTTCTTGGTTGCGCGCTCAACGAATATCTCGTAGATCTCGTCAGCCTTTTTCAGTTGAGCCTCTGTAGGGTTCTTAGTATCTAAAGCTTTAGTACCCTTGATGTCAGACATCATTGTGTGTGTACCCAATACGAAAGCGCCACGAACATATACAGCTGGAGCGTTCTCTCTGGTGTAGTCCATAGAGATTTGTCTCGACCCGTCATAGTTAAGCTTGACATCTGAACCAGCAGATGTAGCACGAGCAGGAGACACGCGCTTGCCGCCGCTGATTTTAGATACCGCTAACTCAACGGTCTCGTCATCTAGTCGAGCGCGGTTTCCATTCTCCATGTAGTCGAGCTTAGACTTCAAGGCAGAAACCAAGCTTGCTCTTTGTTTTTCTCTGGTCTCAAAGATATCCTTGAATCGACTTGAATAGGTTGCTTGGAACATAGGCTCATTCATCCTTTCAATCATATCACTAAGAGCATACTGATCTATGTTCTTGGTAAGCAGTTCCGCTATCTCTCCAGCTCTAAAGTCTGCCGTGCTTCCGTCTTCTTGTCTACGGAAATCTCTAAACAATTCTGTACCGTCAAGGTATGGGATTGTGTATCCGTAATCGTACTGTCTAAGTATATCTGAATACGGGTCCTTATTACTGTAAGGAGATTCGTCGTCTCGAGGCAATCGAAGTTCTTCAATGATGTCTCCTGCTGTGTACTCAGCCTCTTCTTGATCGTACATGACGTCCTGCATGGTGGTGATTGGAACTTGAGCTGGGATAGCGGTCTCCATTACTATCTCATCTTTGTTCTCTTCTCTAAACTTAGCAGCCTCCTCACCAACAAGCCCCACTGGATTCAACTGAGAAAACGGTTGCCCAAAGAAGAAGTATTGCTTGTCTTGATACCCAGGAATGAATGCAGCTTTTGTCTCGTCTGTTATCTCATTCATGAAAGTTTGATGGTCCTCTTGTGCCTGGCGGCTGTTGAGCATCATGTTGTTCTCAAACCCGTCAACATCAAATGCTTCAAGTAAGGGGTATCCATTTAATGTTTTCTCTTCTTTTGAGAAACCTAGATTAGCGCTGTGTATATCTGGATTGGCGGCGCCTAATAAAGTAAACGACCCTGCCATCTGCCAGAAGTTAACAGCATAACCAATGATATCTTCAAGGGTCATAGACCCGTCAATAACTTCTTGAGTTACAGTGTTAGGGGAATTGTCTCCACGAAGCATGATTCCCGGAAGCTCATCTTCAATATACTTATTAATCTCTGCAACCTTGTATGGGTCTTGATAGACCTGCATTAAAGCCAGCGCGGTATTTTGCGCGGTATGTAAATCTATACCGTTACGCACACCTGGTCCAGGATCTACATTACCTAGCAGCTCTGTTGACTTATCGTATACACTATTAACAGCCAGTGTAATCTGTCCGAAGACATCGCCTACCGAAATATCATAACTAGAACCGTACTTGTCAACAGTTGTGTTTGATAAATCTTTTGTGACAAATATCACACCGCTGCCCATCCAATCGTTTGCGGCGTCCAGGAACATCGCCCTCATCGCGTGATACTTAACAAGCCCAGGAAGCTTACCGTTATGGCGCTTGATATATCTTGAACTAATGTAGGTCTCTCTCTTGCTTGCGGTTCTTTTAACAACGACGTTTCCGTCTGGGGTGTTAACAATAAATGCTTTGCCAAAAGCACCAGAGCCAATCTCTTCGATCGCCTTAAATTCAATACTCTCGGCAAGAAGGTACTCTTCAATACGAGCACGGTTGCCACTGTCTACAGTTGAACGCTCACTAGGATCAAGCATAGCCTCACGCTGATACTCTTGGAGCACATCATGGAAAGCTGTCTGTACCTGCTCGTTAAAGAAGTATATGTCGTCACGCTGTTGAGTGTCTACTTTGGTAACACCCAGAGCACCATCTACTTTAAACAACTCGTTTTGCAGAACCCTCATTAACTTGTAGTCTGGATTCTTATGCATCAGTTTAACAAGACCAATGGTCTTTGCTATGTGCTTAAGAGCTTCTCTAGATTTAGGATGTGCAGTACCATCATACCCCAGGTTGCTTTCGCCTATAGACATTTCCGGTTCTGCATCTAGTATAGCCTTGATGGTGATAGGAGGTATAACACCAACACCTATGTGATTGTAATATGTGCGTGCCGCAAAGTCTTCCTCACCGAAACTGGTGTAGTAATCCATATCAGCGGCAGCATCTTTAAGTCTTCTGTTACCTTCATTAACAAACTCCTTGAAATCCCTGGCTATAAACGCATCAATCTCTGTAACCGGGAAATTCCCTCCTCGCTCTACGCCCTCATATATCGGGCCCATGATATCAAAGAACTTGACAGAAGAGAATCTTTCAATCTTATTCTCGGAGTTGATAGCTGCGAACCCTACGTTGCCAGGGTGAAGGTCTGCTGATCTCAAGCCCAACTGCCCAAGACTCTTACTCATTGCCACCTGGTTATCGAGATAAGCCATCGAAACATCTATCACTTCTTCAGCGGTAAAGCCTTCGACGTCAAAAGCAGCACGGATAGCGTTGTCTATTAGAGTGAATATCATTTCATTGTTGTCGTACAATTTAGATATCTTCTCTAGCGAACCGGGGTGGTTTTGCTCTAGATCTTCTAAAGATTCTTGTCTTATCTCGTAACGCTCTAAGCTGCTAGGACTGGCCTCACCCAAGAGCCTAGCCTTTGTTTGAAGCGACTCTAAAGTAGCAGTACCAACAGACGCCCAATTAAACAAACCGTCAGCGATATCAGTAACTAAACTCTTTACTACATGCTTACGCAAAAGTGAGGCAGATAACTCAGCTCTAGTGACATCCGGCTTTAAAACCAAACGGTCGTCAGCGTAGTAGTCTAAACCAAACAAATGTTCATACAAGTATTTGTATGTGTTCATTTCTATGTTAAGCTCTCTTGAATTTAGTATAGGACTAAACACTGCCTTTAGATTAGACAGTCTCAACTCTACAAAACCAGAACCAGCAGTTCTCTCTGAATCATTGATTGACTCAAGTCTAGCAGCCTTAAGAGCTTGGTAAAGTTGTTTCGCCACGGTCATGTTTTCGATCATGGCTTGATGCTGGATTTTACTAATCCCTCTACTAGGACCTAAAGCACCGGAGTAAGGGAAGTTTCTGTTTAATGATTCAGCAATGTTCTCAAGGTCTCCGATTACAGCGCCAATGTTAAGCTGAGAAGTGACGCCATCTCTACCAACAACGTCTGTCATTGATGTCGGTAAATACTCTTTGAGTTGGTATATAAACGGCACTCCATCTACATCGGAAGCAATTGCTACATCGTAGTACTGAGCAAGGCCCGGTAGCTTACCACCAAATCTATCAAAGTAGTTTGAAGCAATGTACATCTCGTCAACGCTCTGTGCCTGCTTAAGGACAACGTCTCGCCCATCCTTATCTTTAACCATGAAGGCATAACCAAAAGCACCGCTACCCAACTTCTTCATGTCGGACAAATCGAGGTCACGGTCAAACGCAAAGTCAATCAATCGAGCACGGTCATCTGATGTAGGGTCAGACTCAGTACGCATTGCCTCTGCCGGGTTCGGATTTGGATTTGGCTGTGCGTTTCTAACAATGTCTAATATGTATATCTTATTACCAGTTCTGTATCCCTGCGTAACACGCTCGATCATATTGACTAAATCGTTGTTGCTCTTTAGGTGGAACTTGCCAAGCTTAGTGCCGAGCATCTTGTTGATAACACGTCTAGTCTTAGCCTTAGCACTAGCGTCAATCTGATTAAGGTTGTCGTTGATGTCTGCAATGATACCGACAATAGCCTCCTCTTCAGCGATGGCAACAGCCTTTGCCTCAGAAGCACCACGCTCCATATAGAACGCTACGTACTTACGGAAGCGCTCATTGATTTTATTGCGAAGTGTTTCATTGTTAATGCCTTGCAGGTCGTTAAACAATTTTGTACGAACAGCAGGCTGGAGTACCATGACGTGACGAAGTCCTGCGTGCGCAAACTCTTCACGTATAGCAGCGGTAGTCGCATTATACATAACGTGTATAGCTGGGCCACCCTCTCTTTCATGTTCATAGAAAGCTTCGTACGGGCCTCCGGTAGCACGCTGCAACGACTCTTTTGTTTTATGGATAATAACACGAGGAGCTTCTGTATATAAACCAACGAATGCATTATACGCGCTGTTAAGCATGCTTGCAATACGTGGGGTTACACCGTGGCGTCTTGGATTTACTGCGCCACCACGAACCTCAACGGAATCGTCTAGTTCGTTAACGGCCTCTCTAGTCTTCTCCGTTTCTGACGCTGCCTCTTCAGCAGCACCCGGGGCTACTCTTTCGGCTGGGCGAGGAGCTGGGCCAACACTTGGTTGCGCTTGCTCTGTGGTAGGTCCATCAGTCTCTGGTACAGATCCTTCTTCTGCGAACTCACGTTCGGCTTGTTCAAGGGCTTGTCTTGCTGCTTCATTGTTCTCAATTACTTGGTTAACTTTTGCTCTATCTGCAGGGTTCTCTTTGGCTGCCAGCAGTATTTGATATGCAGCATCCAATGCGTCTTGGCCGTAGAGCTCAACAACCTCACCGCTTTCGTTTTTCATTTGTACACGGACACCTCTGTCTGCGTCACCAGCAATTGCCTCTGGTGTTTGTAGTGGATTGAATTGGCCTTCGCCAAATACAGAGATAGCGCTAACGCCAGCCTCTTCATCAATAGTAAGCTTTGTTCCTTGCGGTACGTTAGGGTTGTCATCACGTTGATAAACAAACGATCCATCTTCCTGCACCGCTAGTGTCTCACGCTCAGCAATAGCCGGCTCAAACATTCTGATTGTAGACGGGTCTACCTCACTACGCTGCCCGAGTTCTACTTTTTCTGTTTCAGTCTCAACTACCAGTGTAGGGTTTTCTGGGTTACCCTCCAAGCGGAGAGCGCCTTGCACCTCTGTTCCATCGATAGGACGCTGAGCAATAACCTCAGTTCCATCTTCTAGTGTGTTGATAGTTAAGGCGTCAACCTCAGAGCGCCCTTCGACGATAGGCTTAGCATCTGTTGTTGGCATAACCGGAGCCTGCATTTGATCCATGGTAGTAGTTTCTACCGCTGGGGCTACAGCCTCTACTTCAAACGTATTAAAGCCCGTCATCATAGTGAGGATCTCTGCACCCAATCTTGACTTAAGCTTTGTGTCTGTTGTCTCCTGCATCTCCTGCTGGAGTGCAAATATCTTTTGACTCTTCTCGAGTAACTCTACTTGTTGGTCTTGATTGAGTTCCTCGAATGCTCTAATGTTTGCATTGAGCATCTCGTATTTCTTCTCTCTAAGTTGCTTAAGGTCATCACGCAAAGTTTGCTTTGCCTCTTTGCCCTTAGCATTCTTAAGCTGCTCTTTTGTTTCTTGTATCTTTTTCTCTACTATCTGAACCTGGCCGTCACCCATAAGTGAAGCCGCGGTAGTAATACTACTGCCGTTTTCTTTGTTCTGCTGAGCCCATTGGATATAGTTTCTCTCTGCAGTAGGAGTCATCAGCTCTGTATACCTAGCGCTAGCGCCACGGGTTACAGCAGCAGGCGTGGCCATTACTGGGCCGCCAAGAGCCTCCATAACAATATCAAGACCCGAGGTAACTTTACCCTCTTCAACGATCTGACCTGCAGTTTCACCAGCACCACCTCCAGCGGCATCCACTAATATCTCAGCGACCACTGCTTTTGTTTTACTACCTCCAGCTTTTCTAATAGCCTGCGCGGTTTTACCACCACCTCCAGCGAGAAGAGCATCTACAGATGCAATAGTAGCAGCGCGTACCTTACGGCGCTCCATTGCTTCTCTAATCTTTTTCAAACCCTCCTCAGACTCAAAGGTCTGTGCAATTTCTTCCGGGTCTTCTGTATCTATATGCAGGTCTTCAAGAGCCTTGGCGATAGCCTCTGACATTTCAAGGGCGTATGAACCAGCAAAAGAAGTACCGGTAGCAGCACCGTATGCTGTACCAGCTACGTAACCTATTGGAACCGTAAACTCAGCAAGAGGACCACCAGCAAGACCAGCGCTAGTTCCTATAGCTTGACCCTCTGCAATAGTTTTTAATACAGTTTCTTGCGCACTACCGCTTGCAAAACCACCAGCAATAGATGAAAAAACGTTACCTGCTACTTCCGGTAAAACCATCTTCCACCATCCGCTAGCAGAACCAAGATCTCCCCATCCGGGATACCCTCGCTCGTCTCTGTATTTGTTTTGTATTTCGTTGTAATAAGCCAGTCGCTCTGCAGCATCAACATTGTTCTCTGGGCTTTCGTCTAGGAGATCTTCTTGAGCCCCGGTCGCAAGAGCCATAGCCATAAAGTTATTGTACCATCTAGCGGTACGACCGAACCAATCATCTCTATCAGCGAACCAATCATCAGCGATTAGTGCATGACGGTATTCTCTATCGTTAGTTTCCTGCGGTTTATTATTTGGAGCAGAGCTTTGAGTAAATCGCTGAGTTAATAAGTCGTCTGGAAACTGCGTTCCGTCAGCCTTTGTCTCGTATGATAAATCCAACCCAGAGTCTTCCAAGCCAGAAACCATAGTGTCTGTAACCTGGGGAGGAGGTTGAGTTTGGTCTTTTTTTTTACTAATAGACTCTAGGGCCAACGTCACTTCGTTGTAGGAAAACCCATTCTTAATAGCCATAGCAAATACGCGGTCCTCGCTGTATCCACTATCAAACCCACTCTGCAATAATTGCAGTAACTCGTCGTTCATCTAGTATGTTATTGTGGAGGCATCGGTGGTCCGGGTAGCGCACTTTGCTCTGTGCTAATCACCCGTAAAGAAGCCTCTTGGTTTAACGCATTTTGTTTTTCAAGTGCATTCATATAGGCGGCGTATTCTTTACGCCCATCTATACCAATAGGTTTGATTACTCTACTTCTATTCTCATAACGAGTCATCTCTGCCCAGCCTGGCTGAGGGGTATTACTTACCTCTCCAGAGTTAGGATCTTGATAATATGTAGTTCCGACATTTTCTTTTATAACGATCCCCTCGTCATCTGGGAGCTGTGCTGCGCCTAGCACAACTCTTTGATAAGTAGGGGTATTTTCGTTACCCGGATCAGCCTCAATCAACACCTTTATTGGTTTATCAAAGGTAGGAATATCTGCTGACATTTTTGTTGTGGTCATCTGACCTGCGGTATAGTCGTAGTCCTCTGTAGTAAAGGTCACTGCATCCGATCCATTGTAGTCTAGACCAGTGCTTTCTTGCTCTCTTCTTCTTTGATGAGCAATGTTTGCTTGCCTCCACGCATTATCTACATATAAATCTGTAGCTCGCTTCATTTCTTCTGGGTCAGACATGATGTTCTCAATACCTATACTCAAGTCTTGAGGATCGCTACCGTAATCCATAGCAGCTAATGACGCTGCCGCTGAGAACTGAAGTTCTTCTTGCGTAGCAATTCTATTGCGAAGGGTTTTATCAAATTCCCCTCTTGGTCGATTGTAATATAAAGACTCATATCTACCACCGTAATCTTCAGCAGAGGTTATTCTAGGTATGGATGCCTTAGAAGGGAATATCATTGCATTGTCCGGATTGAACATAGGGTCTTGTGAAGCACGAAGACCAACCATGCCGCCACCGCTAACAACTACATCACCAACAGTAGGGTCATAACGAACCTCGCTATATGCAGAATCGTTACCATGCCGCATAGCGAACTCACCCATCATTGTCTCTGTTGATATACCAAACTTGTTTGGCTGGGACATGCCGGTTAGCAAAGTGCTTTTGTCTGCGTTATGCAATCCCTCGTATTGACTCAAGTATGTGTTTGCAGCACCAACAATTCTGTTGATACTGTTTAGGTTTTCTTGAGATGGGTTTTCTTCATAAGCATCCAAGGCTTGCTTGTAACCGTCATGGTAGGCGGAGAATACTTGCTGAGCTTTTGGTGGTAAGAAATTTACCGACCCTTCAGCAGCAGACATGCTTTTCTCAAAGGAGGCTGCTTGCGCTTCAGCGCGCTTACGCTCTCTACGATCTTCTTCAGCGCCCATTGCCGCCATCTGAAGCTGACCTCTAATGCCTTGGATAGCAGCTTGAGTAGCTCCAGAACTGTAGTCTAGTGGTTTTGAAATTAAACTCATCCTGCTTTCTTATCAAATTTATTAAGTAACCCTACAACGTATTTTGCTAGTGGAGACTTCTCTTTACCAGCAAGTGCTTTCATTTTCTTAGACTGCTCTGGATTAAATATATATTCTCCACCGGTAGCCTCTCCAATTTTCTGACCATCGCGTACAAGATCGATAGGATTCTCATCGTGACTAAACTCACCCGGAGTCTTCATCCCTTGTTTCCCGAAGAACTTAAGTACGCCACTATCCCCGTATTTCTTCATGTAATCAGCATCACTGTAAGCACCCATAGCCGCAGTCCCTGCCTGCGCGAAGTTATTAATAGCGCTAGCCTGCATCTGTCTTCCAGACTGATAAGCCATCTGAGCTCCCTGCAAATCATTAAAGTATTCCTGGCCAGCCATCTGAGTGTTCATCATGCCGGTGCGCATCTGAGCGCCAGCCAAACCTTCAAGGGCAGACAGTTCTTGTTGCTGAGATTGTGCTCCAATACCTGCAATTGTTGTGTCTGTTCTACGCTGAGCCGCTGATAGACCACCGATTAACGCACGCGAACCACCGGCCTGCAAAGCAGCAGCGGTATCAGCCATACCTTGCTGAGCCTGCGCTGTAGCAAGCTGAGCCCCTTTGTTTTCTTTGGCCTTCATGTAGAGATCAAAGTATTCTTGTGGGGTTTCCATTTTAGGAATACCCGCAGAACGAATCTCCTCTTCTCTTGCCTCTGCTTTTTTAGCCTCCTTACGTCCAGAGAGATATTGCGCTCCGGCTGTAACCCCTTGGACTATAAGCATTCCCGTTACTGGATCTATCATAATAGTATACTATTTTACAAATTTAATAATTATCTCTGACTAAGCGCCGAGTGCATAGGGCTATCTACAAACACTGTGTTTACAGCGTACAGCTCAGACTTCTTGTTATGTACAGAGTTAGTAAGTTCAATCTTAGCGTAGTAATCTCTAAGGACATCTCCTTCGTCTTTAGCCGAAAGCTTAGCCACAATAGTCTTACCCTCTTCAGAAGAAGTAAGCGCAGTACTGGTGGTTAGCTTTTTAGAGCTATCAATACTAGACACCGTAGCATTAAGATTAGTCAGTGAGCTACCGTCAACCTTATACAATGCCGCACCTAAAGGTATAGGCATTCTATTAATCTTGTTGTCAAAGGTTACCGCTGTTCCGGTAACGTCGTCTACAATACCTATCGTTATGTAATTAGCAGTAGAGGCGCTAGTATCTCTAGGTATAGCAGCGTAGTAACCTCGCTCTCTTTCATCAAAATCCCCAGTAGCAATACTGGTGGTTTGATTAGAGGTAGACACCACAGCAGACCACACGGAATCACCCTCTAGTGATAATGCTTGGAAAGCTTTAACCATGGACGGATTGGCGTTTGCAATGATTGAAATCTTTGCGTCGTAGTCTGTGCCATAGAAATTGCCGTATGTTGAGCCAGCACCATGTTCCCACATGTACTGTTGCGTACCGCTAACGCTAACGACTTTGAAAGAAAAGAATCTGTCATTTATGTGGGTGTAAAAGTCTGGTTTAAAAGAATAGAAAGAAGTGAACACTCTCTTGTTGTGACTGTACCCAATGGTGAATCCAGTGTAGCTTCCACGGTCTTTACTAGTTAACACATACTCTGAGTTGTCTGGATCATAACCAGCAACTATATCAAGCTCTGTCTTACCGCTTTCAGTTAAATATGAAGAAAACTTCTTATCAAAGAACGAATCCATATTCGGGTCGCTAATAGGCGTGATGCCGTCACGAGAGATGCGAAGCACTCGCTGCGCTTTTACATCCACGAAATACATCATACCAAACCGCTCTACCACAGCAGCAGGATAACCGCTAGAGCCAAAGTCTCCAGCATAATAATTTGGAGTACTAAATACTACATTAGAAACCACAACGTTCTGGTCTGTAAGGGTCTCTAGTATATTTCTGTTTACACCTACAATACCTACCTTGTGCTCCTGGAAAACATAAAGTCTATCGGTCTGGTCAACAAGCTTGTCAATCTTTCCGTGACGAATCTCAAAGTCGCTAAAGTTAGCAGTAGCTGGGTTAAAGCTGGAGAGGCTTAAAACAGCACTGTCCGCTATGTACGGATCTGAGTACGTAACAGAAGATCGTCTACGAACCTGCTTTGCATCTTCATTGATAGCGTGAGGACGCCCTCGAGAAGTAACCTCTGAGTCGAAGTAGTCGCTGACACTAGAAGACTCCACGTAGAAAGTTTCGTATTCATAGTTAGAATAATCATCTTCGTCATATTCAGAACTGCTAGAATCAAAAGGAGCAACCAGCACTTCGCGAGGCTTAAAGTAAATATCGCCATCAGTAAGCTGCACTACTGGATATCCGCCGTCAGTTATATCTCCAACATGAGCGCCACTAGTAATATCGTATACTTCACCTATCTCATAATATACTGTGTCGTTGTTGACGGTGTTAGGCGATACTATCTCTACCATAACACGCTGACCCCAGTCGTCACTACCCGCCTTAACTTTTGTTAGGTTAAAGTTGCTGTACGTTTTAGAGGAATAATCTTCATCTCTAATCACAACATATGTAGACGCACGACTTGGAGTTACCTCGCTAGCGTCGGTCACCAACTCTTTGCCAAGGACGTTGTATATCTGGTCATCAACATATACACGATTCTGTGAGGAATCATGGAACGAAATAATGCGAAGCATGTCTCCGTCTTGATAGGTATAATCTAGGTTTGCACCTTTGTCTTTCGAGTAAGAATTATTCTTTCCTTCTAGAGGGAACAAGTCTAAGTATATACTGTCTTGGTCTGAAATGTAGTGAGCACCGGCAACCCCGTACTGGAGAAACTTTGAATAAGTTTCATTGCCCCCATATACAATCTGATACTTCTTTGCCCAAGAAGGTGGATTGTGTTTGATCTTTAAGTTTATCTGAACCCTGCCTAGGCTTGTGCTTCGGTTGGAATCGGTGTAGCCCCCAACAAAAACACCGTCAATTTTCTGTACAAAAGAAGCCCGGCCCTTAGCATCATAATACACAATACCAAAATTATGCATTGCGCTTGTCTTAAACGAAGAAAGACCTGCCTCTAGAGAACGCTTGACATCTACGGCTAAAGTCACATTAGTCGTGGATATGTATCTAAAGTTAGCAACCCCGAGGTAACTAGCAGCTGTGGTTCTGGTATCGTTTAGTGGATGACCGTCAATTTGCACTAAGCGCTTTGATATACCGGAGTTATAATGAACCTTTGCTTTAAGTACATCAAACTCTATATCTATTTTTCTTTTGTTTGTAACAGTGTATGCTGAATCAGCAGTAAAGGCTAGCTCAATCTCCGGGAAGTCTAATCCAACCTCTACTGGATCTCCTACAGAATAAGACTGTGTACCAGAACCAACAGAGGTTACAACACCAGTGGCATTGTAATTAACACCGTTGTTTGTGTAATCGTAAACAGCGTTTGATGTTGCCGCAAACTGAGTCTCTATCTCGTCGAGGATCTCGTCACGCGTCATAACAGAACCTGCTATGATAGTAGCACTGAGAACCTTGTCTGTATTATAAGGAATGTCTACATAGTTATTGGTTGATGGATTACCAGTGTACTGACCTAATCCGTAGTTTCCGTTGTCCGAACCGACAACATAATCCTCGCTAAATAAATATGACGGGGAGTCTCTACTGATTCTAAATGAGCCGCTAGAACCGGATAATGTAACCTTCAATCTAATGATAGCACCTTGACCGTAACTAGCTGCCATGTTTGTACCGTCAATAATGATAGCAGGTCCGTTTCCTAGTGAGATGGATTGTAGTGTAGCATTAATGGTTCCGGTATTCTCTACGTCTTTATATGTGATAGAAGACTCTACGTTAATTGCCACATTGTCGTATCCCTCTGTGTAATCACCATATACTAGCCTATTTCCAGATATGCTCTGCGCGTTTGCCTTTAGCGGTACATTATCATACACCTTATCTATCTCTGCTGTCGAAACAGCCGGGAACATCCCATCATTAGTAAAGTCAAAGGTGGGGTTAGCCCCAGTACCATTGTTTACTTCTCCGATTTTATAAAAGACTGTAGTCCCACCAAGACGAGCAAGGAATCGAATAGACTCAACTTCCGATCCACCGTTCTGGTAGGACAGTACAATCTTGTTATTCTCTCTCTCAAACTCCGGCTCTACAACACCAGTGCCGAATGTATTAGGATTAATTGCAATTTTAGAATACGTAGATACAGCACTTACCTCTCCATCTTTATAGATGTATTGGTATGCAAACTGAAATGTTTTGTCTGTGACATTGTTACTTTGGACAGCAGTGTCTGTAGTATACTCAAACGTGATTGGGGTTAGCGGTGGGGTTTTACAGACAGCAAAGAACTCATCTCTATCTGTGTCAGTGTAGTAGTTAATACCATCAGCATCCTTCCATATGTCAGAACGATTAGCTAGAAGACGATCAACATTCATCTTTTTGGGTTCGCCCACCCCGTCTGTAAAATACACGATCGCCTCGTCGTCACCATTAAACACAACACTAGACTCAACAAAAGAGTCAATGTTAAAACCTAGCTGGTTACCACGGTATAGTATTTTATACTTATTCAAGTCTACATCGTAAACATAAATGTGGTCTATGTTTGTAAGATTAGCCTCTGCTTTTGCAAAATAAACTACCTGCTGCTTCTTGGGTATAGCGACAGATCCGATAACCTTAAGGCTTGCCGGAGTAAAGTACACTTCGTCAGAAGAGTTCTGCTCAACATGAGCATTCCCCTTTATAGTCTTAACGATACCAGCATTGCCGTCATCGTCAGATGAAACCTGCACGTTCTCTGCATCCAACATCTCTATCGGCTTGAGAAGTTTCTCGTCCGAAGCTTTGTTGAGGTATTGTGGTACGTTCTTGATTATCATAATTTAGGAGACTGCTTAGAATTCTTGCGAATAACCTTGAGTGCTTCTTCTTTGTTAAACCTTTTTAGTCTAGAATTAGCTAGCCTGCGTTCGTTATAGTATTCCGTGCGTGCACGCATTTTCTCGTTCATAGGCACGCTTGCCTTGTGCTGAATAAGCTTGTAGTAAATATACGCACGCAACGCTTCTTCCATAAAAACATGCACGGTAGGGTTACTGCTTCTAGCTTCATCACATACATACTCCATAACCACTGTGTTTACGTGGTCATTGATACTAAGCTCAATACGACTCTGATCTAGATTGATACGGTACTCACCGCTATACTGTCCCCCGCCAAGTCCATACAACTGACCCGCACTGTTTTCGTACAAGTAATTTCTGAACACATAAGAATCGTATCCTCTAAGAGCGTTATATTCTTGACCGCTCTCTGTTACATCTACTCTGTCAAAAACCCCGTCAGAGTCAGAATCTATAGCATTGGCTGCAAGCAAGTCGCTGCCGGAGGTAACCTTATACTTTTGAGCAATATGCATATTTCGGTTTTCACCAAAAACATACACCAGCCCATCTGCTCCAATCACACCAATCTTAACCAAGTCTACGTAATCGTCTGGTAGCTCTACCGTATTATTATCGGTGTTTACTTTCATTTTTAACGAACGCAGCTTTTGAGATAAATCAAAACCCATTTCACGAATGCCACGAAGTGCAAACGTACGGATCAGCGTATCTGTAGCATTGGCCACAAAGTCATCACCATCTAGGGTGATAATGAAGTCGTTAACTACCTGCTCTAAGTTTACGTAATTTCTAGCCATTATTGTTTGTTTTTAATATCCTCCTGGCTAGCATACGTGAACACATCTTGGTCTCTCAAATTAATACCGATAAGCATTGCTATCTGAGTTACCAATTCGGGAACATAGTGGTCCGGCAGTTCAAAGTCTACACTAGTGCTAGCGTCATAAACATGTACACCGTTTGATGTAGTGTATCCGAATGACGGAAGACTAGCGGTTCTTGCGCCAGTTGTGGGGCTAAGCCCTTCTGGGTATTTGTAGTATGTAAGTCTTAGTCGGCTTATGCTGCTAGGGAAAACCTCGATGTCGTCAGATATCAAACCAATAGGATGTGATTCACTGGGTGCAGACAAGTCGCTCTTTAAGATATAGTCAATCTTAGATTCATCGTACAACACCTCAACGTTTACACGCGTACTCTGGCCTAACAAGATTGTTCCCCCGGAGGTCATTGATATTAAATATGCAAAGTCGTCTGGCTTGGTAAACACACCATTAGATTTTGACAAGGTTGTTGTTTTTGATAAAGAAGAAAGATCTTCCTTGATTTGATTTTCAACAGACATATGTCGGCTGCCGTCTGCTTGACGCAAACGCAGTCTTTTGCTCGCAACAATCTTATCAAGCATTCCCTTGAACACGTTCACCTGCGCTATTTGAGCAAAGTTGTTGAACACAGATGGCGTCACAAAACCCTTTTGCTCTTTATTAGCAAGGTCTTTTAGGGTGTTATATACCGTATTAACACTAGCCATTTTATTACTTTTAGATACCTACAAATATACCAAAAAGAAAGGGGCGGTTTCCCGCCCCTCACTACATTAACTTTCTAGGTAGTAGTAACTTATAAGTTACCAGTCTTCTGCTCTAACTCACTAAGCACCAATGCGCCTTTGTCTGTCATACAGAAACGAGTCATCACGTCTACCGTATCTTGACCAGCTGGTGTCGATAAGATGAGCTTACTGCTATCAAACCAGTATGCACCAGTAGGGTCAGTCTTAATGATTTGATACATCTCAGCTTTCTTCACTGTAGCGCGTACCGTAACCATTGGGTTATCAAAACTTTGTAGGAATCCAGATGGATTAGATCTGGCCTGCTGTAACAAATCAAAACGAATCTCACTTGCAGGACGGTCTACATTAATGTTGTAGAACAAAGCGATAGGCACAAGCTCATCGATAGATTTATCACGAACAGCATTAACTGCATCTAACACCTGGAATTCTTGGCTTAGTTGCTCTTCTGCTGTCTTCTCATTGTCCACCATCTCAAATCGGTTACCCCCATTTGCAACATTACCCGGGTGTAAATCAAGGTATAGAATTAGATTGGGCTTTGTGTAAGGCACATAAAGAAGGCTATCATAAAACATGATATGCTCTCTCTTTGCAAATTGACTTTGTTCGTCTCTCCAGACAGAACGCTCGTTTGGACAATAACGCAACTCACGAACAGAGTTGGTAGATTCGTCATACACCGTTACTCCGGTTTGCGGTAGAGAATAAACAATCCCTCCTCCGCTGATGACTGTATAAATGCGATCCTTTTTCTCAAAGGATTCTTTTTCGCTGCCTGCCTTACGGCCTTTAGGTGCAGCCTTTTTTACTGTAGCTGATGCCATTTTAGTAGTATTTAATTGAATTAAAAAAAAAGATATAAAGGGGAGACCGAAGCCTCCCCCCATATCAGATTGATTACTTAGAAATCAAAGCGTGACGGTTAGCACCACGCGTTACCAAACATACCTCAGAGCGGTAGTTGAACTGAGCGAAGTCATTACCGTCAGTGTTAGCACCTAACACAGAACCAGTAATCCAGTGCTCCATCTCACGGCTGTAACCGTTAGAAGCTTTGTAGTTCAATTCCAACGATGGGTTGCGATCACCACTCTTAGCATCTACTACTGTAGATAGTGGAATAGCAGCACCAACGAACTCTTTTGCGTCTCCTAACAACTGTGGGTCGTTCAACAATTTCCAGTCGTGCTTGTGGAAAGTGTATCCACCACGAGTGAATGATTTGAAACCTAGCTGTACAGCCATGTCTGAATCGTTGTTGAATGCACCGAAGTTAGCAGCCAAACCAGTAGTAGTACCACCAGCAGCAGTGTGACCTGCAGCAGCCAACATGTCGTCGATAGCCAAGTCTTGGTCGCGGTTTACGTATAGAGCGTACTCAGCGTTAGCACCTTGCTTGTCGAATTCTTTAATCAAAGAATCGAAATCGCTCAATGCAGTCATAGCACCACCAGATACGTTGATACCACGGTCAGCGATAGCAGCGAAGTAACCTTCAGAACCAGAGATACCGCTCAATGCAGAATCTGTAGAAGTTACTTTCTGACCCAACAACATCATCATTTCACGCTTGTCCATGAAACGCTGACGAGTGTCGCCTTCGTTTTTCAAGTACCAACGGTAATCCCCGTTACCCAAGTTAATCCAACCAATGTTGGTTGCTTGAGAACCAGAAACTTTGTAAGTCTCTTTCAAGATCATGTAGTCGTTTGTACGCTTAGTAACGTTGCTCTCGAAGAACTCACCTGGCTGGTCAGTACCTTGTGCGTACAAGTTACCAACGATAGCTATTTTACCAGAACCGATAGCGATTTGTGGTAAGTTAGCGTCTAACAAGTTCTTGATTACGAAAGACGTACCAGCTGTTACAGCAGAAACGTAAGCACGCTCACCACCAGCCAACAATACGATATCTCCTACACGAACATAAGTGTCGTTAGAACCTAGTGTTACAGTCTGAGACTTTGCTGCAGTGATTGCAGAACCAGCAACAGTGTAAGACTGGATTGGGTGTAAACGAGTTTCTTCCCACCATTGTACTTGATCGTTAGTACCTGCAGCCTTAACAGCTCCAGTTAATTTCAAGAAACCGGTGATACCTTGATCACCGAATGTCTTTACCAACAACTCACGGTTATCCGGTTTGTTGATTTCATCGATGTAGTCTCCTAGCGCGCTGTATTTATCAATCGTTGCGCGGCGTACTACTCCTTGTGATGGGCTATCAGCATCGCTATATGCCCCAGTAATTCCAAAAGCCATAATACTTTATTTAGGCGTTATTATTTAAATCTCATCAAACTGTCTCCACCTCCTAAGAGTGCGTTAACAATCTGCTCTTCAACTGGGTTGCGATCTTTAGTTTGCTGAACCGGGTTAGAGGCATCAACATTAGCTGCACGCGTAACAATATTTTTTTGTCCATCCCCCAAACCTTGTCGGTATGCAGACTGAACAATACTGTCAATATTATCAATGATAGTACGGTGTGCACTTAATGTCTCATGATCCCACTGACCAGAGTCATCAACGTATTGATCAAAAAACTCATCAAGTCGAGCGTTCTTATCCTTTAGAGCTGAGCGGTAATTATCATCTATAGCGTATTTAAACTCATTGCCCTTTCCTAGATCGAAATCTAAAGAGGACATGTTGTCAACTACGCCAGACATGGTATTTACCCACTGGTCATCTATAGGACTTTGAATCTCTTCTGAAGAGGCAGGCTTTTCTACCGGCAACATATATCCATTTCGGACATCGTTGATTTTGGTTCTGGCCTTATCAGCATCTATCTTGAGTTGAAGCTTAGAGTATGAGACATCTTGTTCATCGTACATATCCTCATCCACCTTATACTTCTTCTCTAGAAGGAGGTTGATCTCATCATTAGAAAGGTTAGGGAAATCACTTGCCAATTCTAATCGCACCACCGACATATCGTCCATTTCGGACGGATTAAGTGATTGGTAGCGAAACCAGTCTTCTGGACTACGACCCGTTTTCTCAACAAAGTCTGCAATAACCTTAACACTCTCTGGCAAAAGAATCTCTTCTTGAGCTTGAGTTTCATTCCCGAAGTTAACGTCATCCCAAGAGCCGAACTTCGTATCCATCTTTTCATTAAGATACTCTAAGAACGTAGCGTCTATATCAATGTCGTCATCTTCTGTCGAAGAACTTTGCTGCATTTGTACCGGTTCAGCTTCCGGTGTAATATCTTCAGCAGGTTGAGCCACTGGCTCGCTTACTGGTTGTTGTGGTTCTTCAGTAGCGGTAGATTGCTCTGGTGCTGGTGAAGAATCGCTTTCAAATTCCGGAGTATCGCTAATTTCGATACCCATTGCAGAAGCCGCTGCTTCTAGTGATGATTGAACTGAACTTGCCATATGAATTGATTTTCAATAAATTATACACAAAGATAGATAATAAAACATTTTTTTTGCTGGGGGGTTGCAATTGTGAATAGAAGTTAATAACTTGTTACCAGTTAAACTTAAAACATATGCCTTATGAAGAATGTAATTCTGGTGTTAGCGGTTTTATTCGCAACACAAACTCAAGCTCAAGTATCAATCTTAGACATCCTGCCTGCAGACGTAGAGCAAGAGATTGAAGTCACTGAACTATTTGGAACTAATGATACATGTGTATACACATACCAGATTAATGCTATCGATAAGATTGACAATCTGGTGTTTGTTGAGCACAGAGTAAACAGATTCACGAATGCGGTGGTCTACAGAATCGAAGGTACTCCTTTCAAGGTTAGACTAGTAGTACCCGACGAAGACGATGAGATTAAAGATCCGTTTATCCGGGTATACAAAAATTGATTGCGGCACTGTGGTGTTAGGTTTTTTTGGTTTGTTGCAATCAAAAAGGGGGCCCATTCGGACCCCCTTTCTTTATTACTGTAGCATTATTGGATTACCATCTGCATCCTTTTTTCGTGTCGCCCCACCAACACCTGCATAACTAGCTTGATAGTTTTTAGGATTTTTCTTTCTATCGTCAGACCAATCCATAAACATCTCCTTGGCTGATATATTAGCATCTTGCAGCACGTCTTTCGTTTTAGCCATTTGCAAAACCTTATCCGGGTCTGTGCTACTGTGAACAGTTATACCGGCTTTGTCTTTCAAAAGCTTAATCGCAGCATCTACTTGGTAGAACTTATAAGCCTCTGCAGGGGTAGCGGAATACATGTTCATATTGTAGAAGTTTTCGTACTTGCCGCCTCTCATGTTTGTATCATCAAGCAAGCCTAGAAATTTCTGTTCTTGGGAGGTAAGGTCTTGGGTACGGATTTCTCCCGGGTTACCTTTTATCATTTTGCCCTTACCTTCTTTTTCTGGGTCACCAGTTGCGCCGCCTTCTTCGTATTCCGGGATCTTCGCGCCCATCTCAGCTAGAATTGATCTAGCCATCTCTGCTTGCTTAGGGTCTTTTAGTAGAGCCTTTAGCATCCCGCCGCTAACGTACATCTCTTTCATTGCACCGCCACCGCCGTATTCTTTTTTTCCAATTTTCATAATTATGTCATTTGTTACGTAACATCACAAAGATAAAAAAGAAAAGCCCCCCAATCTGGGAGGCTTCTTTTAGTGCTGTGTGATTACCTTAAACGGAACTTCTAGTGAAGCACCTTCGTGCTCCTTAAATTTTCCCTCATGAGGCATCAAGTAATAACGTCCTTTTTTGGTCATCCAGTGATAACCGCTAGGTGCTTTGACGCTTACTTCCTTTTTTGGGTTTTGCTTTCTTTGAACTTTCATCGCAACAGATATTTCTTTTTGCACACTCGCACTCCTTGGGTTCTACCGAGCACCACTTACGATCCACACGCTTCACACTCCTCTGGGTTGGAAATGTTGCACGTTGGCTGTTCAGCGGTTTCTAAATCGTTTACCCATGAAGCAAAAGAGTCTTGTCCCATAGTGTTATGAGTTAAAATGGTTAATAAAAAAATGGATAGTTATTTGCCTTTAGCGGCGTCTACAACATCCTTAGCTTCCTCCACAACGTTAGCTACTCTACGCTGCGTTTCATCTACGGCTGCCGTAATCTTTTCGTCTAATTCAGTTTGACCTAATAAGTAGGCCCAAAGGCGAGACCCCGTCTCCTTTACCCAGCTACAAAATACTTTCAAGTGCTTCATTACTTATTCTTTAATCGGTCATTTTCTTTTTCAAGATACTCAACTTTTACACGAAGTGCAGAAACTTCTTGCGTTAATTGTAGCACCTGGTTTCTCAGCTCATCTTTCTCATCAGACGATTGCGCTAACAACGCCTCTAAGTTACGAACTCTATTCTTTAGATCATCTCTATATTGCACCCCATCGTTGTTTTCTAAAGCGTCTTTTTTTTCTTGAGCTCTAACCTTTAATCTAGACTCGAAAAACTTCCATATACCAGCCGACCCAGCAACGGTGGCTATCGTTATTATTATCTGTGTAATGTTATCCATTTCTATGCAGCTGTTCTGTTTTTAACCTCCTCAAATTCCCAAAAGACGATATTACCAAAACCACCCATCCATAGTGAGAGGGGCTAGGCAAGCCTATAGACATCAAAAACATTACCAAGCTCGATGCATAAAGACCAAACGTAAAGAAAGCAGCTCTTATTCTACAAGCCAGATCTCCTTTTGATACGCAATAAATTTGATAGCCTCCCGCTGTTACTAGAACGAGCTGAAAGAAAGGCATAAAACCCAGCTCCATACAAGTGGCTATCGGGGCCAAAATCATTAGTGCCGCACCGAGAGTTATCTCTGTCGGCTGACTGTCGCTGTACTTCCAAACCTGCTGTAAACGTTTAAACACCTCTATCTATCTTTTCTTTGAACACGCGTACAGTGTTCCATATAGCAAAGATACCAATCACTACCCAGCCGGTTCTTGAGCCCGTCATGAGTCCTGCACTAGATAAATTGATAATTGTAGCGATGGCAATTAATGACGCAATCTGTACTGCATAAAGACGCATTTTAAGAGATCCGTTCCACAAAACCGACCACATTTGAAACGCACCAGCACCTATGCCGCCAAGCATAAGAAGGTAGTGAGGCTCAGAATACTCTACCGCTAAAGAAGCCGGGAGAGCAATCAAGTGACAAAATGCAATTAGTATTTCGTTTGGCTCAGAATCTGAATACCAAAACAAGCTCTTTAATTTACTCAGCCCCTTGTTCATCTTTCTTAATGTTTAATTGATCGTATGCCTTCATGTCTAGGTCAAAAGATTTTATTCTATCTGCACGTTTCTCTTCCGTCCCTGCCCAATGATAATTAGCCCAGTAATCTACCAACGGAACTTCACCACTGAATAGCTTTCCTAAGTCCGCCTTTGGGTGGGCAAGCTGATTCATTAGGAATAAATATTTCTGCTGCTCAAGTGAAACTGTAGAAGCATCAAATGATTTACTCGGGTATGCGGTCTCTATCCATTCTGGAGTGGCGTAATTCATAAGATCGGGGTGAGACTTATCCTTACCGCTGATAAGGTTATATGCGCGGTTGACAGCAATAATTCCGCCGTGACCATCACCTACCTCAAACTGAAAAGCACCTCTACCCGGACCACCGCCTTTTTGCTTGATGGTAGGGTCTCCCTTAGATTCATGGAATATGATACGAGCCATAGCCTCCTCTACTTGCTCCGGTGTTGTGTTCTTAGCGGTTGCCACGTAGTTGACGAGGTCTTTGTATGTAAGCTCTTTTTTTGGAGGATCTACCACTCCGCCGTCTTCAAATCTTTTCTTCTGGGATTTTGGTGGTGACTTCTTGCTCCCTCCAGAGCCTGCCCAGAAAAGCTTGTTAGCCCAGTAAGCAGCGCTCATTTTACCCTTAGCAATGTTAGAAGCGTGTCGTGCTTTAAATGATTTACGAGCTCCTTTAGAATAGTTGTGACCCATCTTCTGGTCACCGAATCTAATAAGCCTTATCTTATTGCCAACCTTAGCAAGAACAACACCTTTTTTTGTCGGATGACTAGGTGTACGCTTAGCTTTATTCACTCCACTAAGCCCATGCTTTTTAAGGAGATTCTTGATTCTTTTTCCTGGATCACTCATAAGGACAAAGATAAAAAATAAAAGAGGGGCAAAAAGCCCCCCTTTCAATAGTAAACCAAACTCATGTATTGCCTTATGAGCTAGTCAAAGATACGTATAAAAATCTTTATTCTGCAACTTCTTCAGCCTCTTCTACGGCTTCTTCGTATTCGCCGGTCTGTAGGTTTATTGTTATCGACCCATACTTGTCTTCGAGATCTTTTTGATGACTCTTTAAAGCAGCATCAAGATCGTCAATGCCCCCAGAGGTTTTGATTAGTTCAACGATAGTACGTCCTACAGACATGTAAAGATTGTTAATGCTGTTTACTGCACCTTGTACAGCAGCCAACTCTTCATTGGTGATTTTTTTAGCCTTCGCCATAATGTTTATTATTAATTGAATTCAATACTTCAAATATAATACAAATAAGCCTATTCTGACAAATTGTCTACTACACTCCGTATAAATCGTCCCACACGCTTAAATTTTCTATAACATACTCTCTACACTCTTCAGCACTAGCGTATTCAGTTACACAGTCTAGCCCCCCAGTCGTACACTCTACTATCCATTTGTCTGTAGCAATATTGCTATAAGGCTCTTGAAATAAAACTTCTGCCTCCACCGCATCTTTCTGCTCAGTGGTCATTAAATAGTATGTGTTCATATTAGTAAGCTGTAAATGTTCCACCGCTATTTGTTAAGCTAGGGAATGTACCGCTAGTATTCGTGGTGTTGTTTTCTAATCTATACTCAGCCAATAAATTGGTGGTTACGCCAGCATCAGAGCATGTCATTGGAGTACCACTGTTATACAGAGCTGTTACTTCTGATTGCGTTAAAGTCTTGTTATACACACTTACTTGGTCTATACCACCTTTGAATACATTAGCATTGTTAGGTGAACTACCAACAGCATCCCCAATAGCTACGCTTCGTATATTAAAAGTTGTTAGGCTTCGAGAATTAAACTGAATGCTTTCTGGTAATTTTGTTCCATTCCAGTATAGATTCATACCAGAAGAAGTCGTGTCTGAATTATCACGTGTGAATACTAAGTGTACAAATCCTTCACTATTTACATTGCCTCTGTTTGTAGAATACCATCCGTTACTATTTACCCCCGTAATAGACGTATTATTAGTAGAAGAAATAGACCAAAACCTTTGATGAAAATTACCCCCACCGCCATATCTGAATCTCAACTGCATTCTAGCGCTAGTTGGATTATACTGAATAAAAATCTGGTTAGACCCGCTTGGAGATGCCTCAGAAAATGAACCTAACCATTGTGCTTGGTTACTGGTTTCATCTACACGAAACCAACCGCTATAACTAAAGTCATCATTACTTCCAAACAATGTGCTACTGTGGTTAGTAAACCTTAATGTATCATTAACACCATCACCAAGCCAGTAGTAATCACTATCAGTAACTGCTGGTGCAGCACTATGGTCATATCCCCTCCACTCTAACATTGAATGAGGAGCCTCTCCGTCTGGATAAGACGCACTATTTGTGTTTATTGTTCCGAAATCACCAATCGACAAACCTCTAAGACTTAAGTCTGGTTCGCCACCAACCCCAACCTCAGTAGCTATTTCTGATATTTTTATTTGTCCACTACTTGATATAGCCATTACCCAAATATATTTGAGAACGCAATAACGTCTCCTTTAATATGTAAATCACCATCAGACTCCATACGAGCTACAAAATTACCACCTGCATAAAAATCTATACGTCCGTTGGTTGAATCAAACTGTATGTAGTTGTTAGCATCTTTACCAACGTGTGTAATACCATCACGAAGATCAGCCTCAACACTAAACGAATTGCTGCTCAAGTCTAGACCGCTACCAGCAGAATAAGTCGTATTAGCATCTGTCCAAGGGACATTTACATAAGCTTTGTTACTAGCGTCTAATTGTACTGGGTAGTTCTTAGCATTTGCAGTGTATCCAATTTTAACACCACCAAGTGCTGAAGACGTAGCTGCTGGTAGGGTATAACTACTTCCACTACTTACAGTTGCAAAAGATAAAGTGCCGTTACCATCTGTAGTAAGAACTTGCCCTGCTGAACCGTCAGATACATTAAGCTCTCCAATACCTACAGAGTTAGCCGCAATACCAGTTAAGTAAGTACTTGTATCTACACTCAAGTTACCACTAGAATCAGATTTTATAAAACCTGCGCCATAAGATAAGAATCTAATAGTACCATCAGATTTAATAGACATCTGATGAGTAAGGTTATTACTACCATATGTAAAGAACTTCATTGCAGAGTGGGTGGTTGTACCACTAGAGTTCTGCTGAAGTAAAATCTGCCCAGTTGGAGAATAGTTGTTTGCGTTATGGAAGTTCAAAGCAACACCATTGCTATTAGCAGCAGTTGCTGTATTTACAAGACCCAAGGCGTTCACAACACCCCCAGCATTAGCATCCCCCAGAAGCGCAACACCAGAACGATTACTGGTATTTGAAGTACCTGCACCTACTTGTATTGTTGCGGTTGGAGACGCTTGGTCGCTAACGGTAGCAGCTTTGGTTATACCCGTTAATCCACTGCCGTCTCCTTTAAATACACCATAAGTTTTTATATCTCCACTATCGCCACCAGTAGCCTTAAATGTTTTCCCGGGCTCACAATCTAGTTCTAGTGTAGACCCAGTGTATGAATGAGACGTAGCAAACGTAACAGTTTCATTACCATATGCTAGCACTTCTATATCTAATGTTACTGCTTGAGCATTGTCTGTTTTTAACTCAACAGCAAAATCTTCATTGTTGTTAGATATGACTTTTACATACAACCTTGTGTAAACCCCAGCGTTAGATTCTATCACAATGTCTTGGTAGTGATTTACTAAAATATCCAACACATTAGAAACAACAACACCGTTAGAAGTTCCTTGCAAAGAAACTCTAATACTAGAAGCAAGGTTTCCGCCATCAACAGTAAAGGCTGTTCTATACCCATTGCTGCTAATGCTAGCTGCTTGACCAGTGTATCTTCTAAAGTACCTATCGTCATGGTTGTGGGTTGGTAGAGCTGTTAAATAACTCGGGTCATTAGCCGGAACCCATGAAGGAGTTACATCAGCTCCAGTAGCAACGCCATCCAATTTGGTCTTGTCGGTAGAAGACATCAGCCCATCAGCCGAAGTAGTTGCTACATTATAGGTCGTATTGTTATCAGTTTGCGTTAACGTGTTTGTAGATGGCGTATAGCTTAGACCGCCTGCTAAGTTTATACCCGAGTCAAATATTCTTTTTGCAGCACTGTCTCTGATTACATAGTTACCTTCTGATAGCTGATATGTTTCAAGTTCTAAAGTTCCGCTAGGTTCTGTTGTAACATAGTTTCCAGAGGTGTCAAAGCTACCAGACACTTGCGTTAAATCTAGCTGACACTGAGTGTATTGTGTGGCTACAACATATACATCCCAATGTCGATAATAACTAGGTTTTTCACCAGAATAAATAGCGATACCAACGTTTTCGTGTAATACGTGGACATGCCCAGTTACTTCGATATTATCGGAATTATTTCCTTCACGACCTTGTATTGCAAGGTCTATCATGTTAGAGCCAAACGACTCCACGTGGTTTGTCATCATACCACGTATGCGAAGACCCCCAGAACCAGTATTAACTGTTGCTACTTTATACCAACGAGTTCCAGAAAAACTTGATAGATTTAATGTAAATCTGTAGTCATTATCTGTTCCGTCCGTTGAAGTATATATAGCGTCAAGGTTTACAGACCCAGTAGCTGTAACGTGCCCATTGTCGTCAAAGGTTAAATCTTGTATTACTGTACCGCCACTATTGTTTACATCAGCTGCTTCTGTAATACTTGGGTGGGCAGTTAAATAACTGCCAGCCACTTGAGCACCAATAAGAGTTCTAACCTCTGCAGCATCTACACCACCAGTTAAAGAAGGTGTTGAGCCATCGGTAGTGATGGCAGGAAAGTCGTTACGATTTAAAGTATTAAAGTTGGTATATCCATTTTTGTTATCAGCTTGCGAAACAACCCATCCGTTACCCCACTGTGACGTAGCAGAAGAAGCAGTATAACCAAGCCACAAATCTTTAGCAATGAGCTGAGTATAGTTAGCCCCTTCACCGCTTATAAAGAATGCTGTGTTTCCAGAAGAAGAGTTTCTACAAACTTCAATAGTCGGTGTGTGGTAAGGGTTAGAACACTCATATCTAAAACCTTCAAATCCACCATTAGATTCTGGATTCCAATACCCATAAATTTTAATCTCACCGCCTTCACCAGAGTCATAATAATTATCTTGGTATACTAAAGTAAAACCACCCATAGAGTAGTTATCTTGAGGCACTTCAGTTTGTAAGATAATATAAGTTGATGCACCAGAACTGTCAGACCATACAGCGTGAGTTTTACGCCATACGTTCATCTCTTTGTCACTGCCAGTAGGTTGTAATGCTTCATACTCTGGAACATATACTCCAGCGTGGTTGTGTGAAGCGGTAGCAAACGCAGATGATGCTTCGTATGCCGCACTACCAAAGATTGAAGACGCAAGCTTCTTGCCTTGTACTCCGTTGTCAAGAATAACAAAGTGGTCTTGTGTAGGAGCAAACGTAGCAGTGTTGTTGGTCAACTCTGAAAGATCTACATTGAAAGTATTGCTGCTAAGGTCTAACAACGTACCAGCGCTATACGTAAAGTCTGAAGTAGCAAAATCCCCGGTAGTGTATACTCGGTTAGCTCCGAGATACATGAACGAGTTTTCAGTATACCATCTTCTTTCAGTTCTTTCTATATCATTACTTCCAGCAGAAGGCTCATTTGCTGAACCAGCAGCTGTTATGTATGTTATAGGAGAATCACCTGCATGAGTAGTCCAAGATTCTGCTACAACTGTAAAACTGTCTCTCCAGTCACCAGCCATCTGAACGTACAAATCATACGTGTTTGATAAGCCACTACTAGAGCTTCTTATAGAACGAACATTTTTAAAAAGGTTAGCGTGGTCATCAGTAGAGTACCAAGCCATTTGATGATTTTCTTGAGCAGAGGCTCCGTTCTCGTATCTAACGTCAATTGCTTCTACACCACTTGATACGTCGTCATAACCGTTTATCGTAAACTTAATAGTTACCTTTTCGTAACTAGAACCAATGGTAACTCGTGATAATTGAACCCATGAATCAGCAATTTCACTACCAGTAATACCTACACTTCTAACGGACTTTGAGGTTCTCCAATTCGTATTACCAACGTGTTTGTAAAAACTATCTTTAATAAATCCGTTTACACCTAAATCCGCTTCTACAGTTAAGTTATTGTTTATATTGACATCTCCATCGCTAGCAATAGTCATTCTGTTAGTCGCACCAGTGCCCGTCAAGAATCTAATACCCTTGTCACTAGCGGTTCTTTGTGCAAGAGTTAACCATCCTTGGTCAGCAACAAGAGTAATGCCTTCAGCGGTATAAACACCGTCGTCAGAAGTACCTCTAATCAAAAAGTAACCAGCGTTTTGACTGTCTGTGCCTAAGAATTGAAATCCAGCGTAGTTACTAGTATTTGGTTTAAATTTAAGAGTGTAATTTGTTCTTGTAGCTCCACCAATATCTGTAAAGTCTACTGATGTTAAGAAAGAAGTGCTGTTAAATGCGTTAGAACCAAGAGTTCGTTTCTCCACTTCATTACCATTCATTACCAAAGCTGTGGTAGATGTGGTATTTGCATCTAGAGTATGTACCTCTAATTTACCTTTTACTTTAACATCGTCTTGGAATGTTCTATCACCAACGTGATCTACACGAATTACTTTCCATCCAGAAATCCAACAAGCACGAGTACCGCTACCAGCAGAATAGTTAAACAAAGCTTGCGGTGTCCAATACGTTGCATCTGTTTCAAATGCACCAGTGTTGCTGTTGTGGTGACCAGTAATATAACCACTAACTTTAGTCCATTCTGCAGCACCAGTATAATTAGACATTACGAAATATCCATATGAACCTGGATTACCAGCACCACTTGCTGGAGCCGTAAAATCCGCCTCGTAGTCAATAGAACCCATGTAATGTCCTTGAGCCGTACCAGCGTTTTTAATCCAACACTCCATGTAGTAAATACCGTCTTGGTCAATAGGGATGTATGGGAATCCAGAATTGTAAGCTCCACCCACACTTACTGAACCATCAATGTATACTGCATAACCACCTGGAGCGTTTGCAACTTCGTCCCAGCTTACATTATCATTGCCAAAATACTGTCGTAATTCTCTATTACTCCAAGTAGTATTTAATTCAAATACAGTCTCGCCTGGAGTGTAATGACCAAGTGGATATTCTTGGTTGTTGCTAATCCTTTGGTTAGTTCTTAGTAAATCAGCTTCAAACTCCGTGTCACCAGTAAAGACTTGGTCTAGACCTAAAGAAGCCCCATCTATAATCCCATAACCACTAAGTGTAGTTGGCTTTCCGGTTAAATCAGAAAAAGATACTGTTGTTAAATATGAGCTTAAATCTTGGTCACCCGTGTTCGTGCCAGATGATGAGCCAGAGAAGTTTGATGCAGATATTGAACCCGTAAAAGTTGCACTTCCATTGGTTGAATCTAGTGTGAGCGTATCGCCACCTCCACTATTGCCTATAAACTTGAAATTTTGGTCAATCCTAAACCTATATGATGCTTGTGTAGTACCGTCAGAGCTAGAACCCCATCTTTGTAGGTTTTGATTCCCATCTTGTACTATTGCAACTTGAGTTCCACTAACAGCACTTGTTGAGTTTACGTACAAACCATCACTAAATACATCACCCAAAATAGAGGTGTTCCCGCTACCATCTATTTCTAAAAATATATCAGTACCAGAATGCTTAGTTATACCAAAATTAGTGTTGCCGGCAGTTCCATTTATATTCTTACCAAGTCTCCAGTCTGTACCAGAAGCCGCACCAATGTATATGTAACCACTAGTAGCGGCACTTCTTGTGTTTACAAATCTAGCTACTTCTTGTGCTGAACCGTCCGCTGCGCCAGAAGTGTTATTAGCTGTTACATAACTTCCTTGAACCGTACCAGTAGCCGTAACAGAAGCTGATTGCACCGCTCCAGGTACAGTAATGCCTTGATCATCGGTAAGAGTAATAGTTAACTCTCCTTGGCTATTTAGGAGTGATTCCGCCTCTATGTTATCAAATTTTATCGCCATAGTTGTTTTTACATTAGTCTTCTAAACTTGAACCTCATTATTTTACCGCCATTGGAATTATCTAAATTCTCAGTATATGTTTGGTTTGTTTTCACTTGTAGCATTAAATCATGGGTATCCGTGCCCAATGCTCTCTGTGTTCTAAATTGTAAATCACCGGCATTAGGAGCGTGCCCAGCTCTATGCACTGGTATTTCATCCACGGCTGTACTATTGGTACTTTGACTGTACCAAGATATAGTAGCTGAGTAATACTCGTAGTAATGCTGTCCACCTGCATTGAAATCACTTACATAAACCTGCATTGCGTAAGTACCAGTAGATAAGTCTGTTCCAGAAATATCAGTATCTGTCCATGTATCAGCGACTAAACGGAACGTCATTGCAAATTCACTGATTTGGTCAATCGCGCCACCGGTGGTTGGTTCTAAACCACTATGTTTTAAAGAACCTGCAACCTCAAATTTTGCGTTAGTACCAGAGAATTTTAATGTATTATCGTTAGTGTCATCTACAATAGCAAGTGTCATGTCGCCACTTGAACCAGACTTAAATACAATCCCTTCACCTGGGTCATTAAATTCTAATTGATTAACACCAGTGATGTTGTAATTAGATCCAGATATACCTCCGTTAGCTAATGTTAATCCATTAATACCACCAGAAGCGGTAAGGGTGTTTGCTACAGTTGTTGCTGTACTGTTTACCTCAAGTCTTTCTACACCGCCAGTAACTACTCTCCACTGGTCAGCAGCGTGGAACTGCATATAAGTATCAGTGTCACCAGTATGAAAAATATGAGCTGGAACATAAAGGTCATTTTGAATTTCTACATCATGACCTCCATTTCCTAAAAGTATTTTAGAGGCATCATTCCAAACATCTATCGCTCTTTTTGTACCTACCCCGCCATCCCAACTAAACCAAGTAGAAACACCAGTACCAATACCAAAAGCAAAACCATCTTCCGTGGCACTTCTTTGAACATAAAAAGAGTTAGCTGTCAAGTCTGTACTATTCCACTTCCACGGAAGCTTTAAAGTTCCAGTCATCTCATCACCGGACACAGCTACAAAAGCTGTAGATGCAGCAGTAGCGGCAGAACCCAAGCCGAGGTTAGTTCTTGCGTTAGCAAGCTCCGTAGAGCTAAGGCTCTGATTGTTTACATCAATACGTAGTCTGTTGCCGAGGGCAGTAGACATCGTAGTGCTAAAGCTAGCATCGTCACCAAGAGCAGCTGCAAGCTCATTAAGAGTATCTAACGCAGCTGGAGCAGAATCTACAATATTTGATACCGCTGTATTTACATAAGCTTGTGTCGCAACAACATCGCCATCTATTTTTACAGTACCCGCAGTATCTAAATCAATACTTAGCTTTTTCTGACCAGCACCAATAAAGTTTATTTCGTTTGGAGTGCCAGACCACTGAATACCCCAAGCATCAGCATCAGTTGAGTTTGATGGATAATATCTTTCAGAGATACCCCAAATATCATGAGTGCCCTCCGTATCAGCACTGTCGTTTCTTGCTATATAGCCGTTTGGTAAAACTGGTTTTGTTGTTGACGTTGACGGAAATATAACTTGACCCGTAACTGTACCACCAGCTAGCGGAAGATATGAAGTACTGCTAAAAGCATTAGAACCTAAACTACGCTTTTTAACCTCTCCAGCAGCACCTAAAAATAAAGCGGTGGTGGCTGTTGTTGTTGCTGAGGTAGTACCTATGTAAAGCTTTCCTGCCGTGGTTACATTACCAACATTAGTTACTTCAAACAATCTATCGCCATCAACAGCACCTTGCCATATAGTGAAATCATCATATGCATTTTCAGCAGAGGCTGCGCCACCATCAGTATTTACTACAAAATGATGCCCGCCTTTAGCTCCATATTCAATCCAGTATTTTTCTGTAGAGGATGTGTAATTTTGTGAAGGATAATTTGCAGCTCGTATATAGTTTGAGTAATCTCCAGAACCAGCTCCTCTTAAAAACTGAAGTTCT
>Ga0208547_1000052_pt1 | contig 50107 bp, 82 predicted proteins | sample DEB08_DNA_5_FD_185501 | JGI IMG/M metagenome (GOLD analysis project Ga0208547, IMG submission 185501) | Aqueous microbial communities from the Delaware River and Bay under freshwater to marine salinity gradient to study organic matter... | ecosystem: Environmental > Aquatic > Marine > Coastal ...
GAAGATATTATAGTGGATATTACGGCACTAGAGTTTACAAAACCATATTTACAAGAAAATTTACCAGGACATATATTTTCGTGGATTAAGTTTATATAAAACTTTGAAAATTAAATAAAATATATTATTATATTAATATAATAGTAATAAAAAACTAGTAAGGTTATATGACAACAAATAAAACTATAGAATTAGTTCGAGAAGGATTTGCTAATGGTGTGGCGCCAGGCGGTCCAATGACCGATAAAGAAAAAGCTAAAATGATTGAAGATGCAGCTAAAGCATTTGGTGAATTCTTAGATGCTTTAAAGTGTAATTGGAGAGATGATCCGAACTCAAATGATACTCCCCGACGTGTAGCTAAAGCATATGTAAATGATTTATGGTCAGGACGATATAACGGAGCTCCGAATATTACTGCATTTCCTAGTGATGGATATGACGGTATGGTATTTGAAGGTGGGATTCCATTAACAAGTATGTGTTCACATCATCATCAAACTATTATGGGCAAAGTTCATGTAGCATATATACCAGGCAGCGATAGCAATGTAATTGGTCTATCTAAATTAAATAGATTAGTAGAACATTTTGCTAGGCGTGGTGCTATTCAAGAACAATTAACTGTCGCAATACACAATTCAATTGATACTATTATTAACGACAATAACGGAGTTGCAGTTATGATTGATGCTACACATAATTGTGTATCATGTAGAGGTGTTAAACATGGCGGTGCTTCAATGAAGACTAGCAAATTAACTGGAGCATTTAAGGATGATGCTGCAACTAGATCAGAATATTATGAATTTGTAAAAGGATATAATGGCTAAATTTACATCAACAAAATTATTTGACGGATACTCAACTTGTTTCCGACAATGGAAAGCAACTGGTACTCATTGTAGTTATCTACACGGATATGCTGTATCATTTCGAGTATGGTTCGAGGGCGACTTAGATCATCGAAATTGGGTATTTGATTTCGGTGGTATGAAACGAGCTAAATCTAAAATAGATGGAATGTCCCCAAAAGAATATTTTGCGTGGTTACTCGATCATACGGTTATCATAGCAAACGACGATCCGGAATTAGATTCATTTAGAATGATGGATGCTCAAGGTATTATACAACTCAGAATACTCGATGAGACTGGTTGTGAACGATTTGCTGAATTTTTATATAAGATTATAAATGAGTTTCTAAACGAAGAAACATTAGGTCGTGTTAAAGCTTCAAAGGTAGAAGTATATGAGCATGAACGAAATTCAGCTAGTTACGAACAATAAACAATGTTACCTATAGTAATGTCAGAATTATTGACAAATACCAATATTAAAAAAATGAAAAGAATAGAAGATTATAACAAAGTATTACCTATACTAGAAGTTTACCGTTGTGTACAAAGTGAAGGAAGTAGATTTGGAAGACCTACTATTGCAATAAGAACTACCGGATGTACCCATCGATGTTACTTTGGAGAAGGTGGTTGGTGCGATTCTTGGTATACAAGTATACACCCAGAGAAAGGTACATTTACTTTTAATGATATTGTTGATATATATGATAAGAATCCACATATCAAGGAAATGATGTTAACAGGCGGATCACCGACAATGCACCCAGCACTAGTAAATGAATTAACACACTTTGCAAATGAAAGAAATATACTTATTACTATCGAGACAGAAGGATCGCATTATCTTGAAACTGATTATCCTATTGGTTTGCTCTCGATATCTCCTAAATTTGAGAATTCAGTCCCTGTTGTTGGAGTGGAAACCCCTGGTGGTAGCATCACGGACGAGCGAATGGTAAAGCAACATAATAAATTTAGATTAAATTATGATGCTATTAGAAAAAGTATAGGATACCATACTGATTATCACTATAAACCAGTTTGGGATGGTACAGATGAAAGTTTAAAGGAAATTGAAGATTTCCGGGTAATGTTAGCAATACCTAAAGACAAAACATATATAATGCCAGCCGGCGACACGAGAACTGAATTAATTAAAATGTATCCAATTGTATTTGAGATGTGTGCAGAACACGGTTATAACATGACCGGAAGAGACCATATTATTGCATATGATACAAAACGAGGAGTATAATGAGTCAATTACTATATTTTACAGCACCATGGTGTGGGCCATGTAAATTATTAAAGCCGCAACTAAATAAGTTAACTGTTCCATTCCGAACAATTAATATTGACAATGATATGCAAATTGCTAATCAATATAACGTCAGAAATATTCCGTGTTTTATAAAAATTAATGCACAAGGTCAAGAAGTTTCGAGGCTAGTAGGAAATAATGTCACTATTGCTAATATACAAGGATTATAATGTACTGGTATAGCACGACAACATATGAAAATTTAAAAATAAAGTTTATACTAATAAAAAAGAAGAACAAGTTATGAATTGGAAACCAATGGGTGATCAAGTATTGCTAAAAGTAGAAAAAAAGACAGAAAAGACTAAGTCAGGTATCATTCTAGTTGATAGAGACATGGCATTTGTATTAGGAACAGTAGTTGCAACCGGTGATGGTTTATTTACTCAAACTGGAGCTCGTATTCCGATGACTGTAAAGGTTAATGATAATGTATATGTATATAAATCTAACTTAGGTGAAAACAAAGAAATCGTGTTAGACGATGAACACTTTATGTTGGTAAGAGAATCAGAAATTGCAGTAGTCAATGATTGAAATTCTAGGATGGGTTAGCACATTATTAGTCTTAGCCGGTTACATACTCAACGCTCAGAAATTAACTAAATATGCTATGATAACATGGATAGTTGGTGATATAGGTTGGGTAACATATGATTTTTTTATATATAATATAAGTCATATGATGTTAAGTTTTATCATTATTACAATTAATATTTACGGCATATGGAACGTATGCAAAACGCAAGAAAAGTAAATGGCATATCAAGCAATCGGTTATGATAAACGTGGTGGTATAATGCACGTGTGGGACGACGAATTAGGTCATCAAAAGTTTCCATTTAAGCCATATGGGTACTTACCAAATGAAAATGGACAATATCAAACATTAGACGGAGTACGATTAGATAGAGTTCCAGGCAATCATCGAGATAATCCAAAGGCATATGAATCTGACTTAAATGAAGAAGTTCGTACATTGATAGATCTATATTATGAAAATGATGATGTTTCAAAAGGGCATAGAGATTTTTATTTTGATATAGAAACAGCAAAAGACGAAAATGGATATAGTACTATTGACGACGTCCGAACTGCTATAACATCGATTGCATATTATGACAAAGCTGGTAATGACCGTAGAGTTCTAATATTAGATGAACGTAATCGCATTAAAGAATCAGTTATAGAAGGCGATAACTATGTGTTGGAAATATTCCGAAGTGAACGTGATTTGCTTACAAGATTCATTAACGCATTTGCTGAGATTCAACCAACGGTTATAACTGGTTGGAATACCGACGGCTATGATATTCCATACCTATTAGGCAGATGTAAAAAGGTATTAGGTAATCAGTCTATAAAGAAATTTTCTCCAGCTGGAATAGTTACACAAAATCCTAAAAGTAAAAAGTGGAAGATATTCGGTGTGTCTAGTTTAGATTATATTAAATTATACAAAAACTTTACATATACAGAACTTCCCAATTATAGATTAGATACGGTTGGTAAGACTGAGCTCGGTAAGGGTAAAGTTGAATATGATGGTGATTTAGATGATTTATTTGAGCAAGATATCCATAAATTTGCTTATTATAATATGACCGATGTTGATTTGGTATATGAATTAGATGAAAAATTACAACTTATTAATTTAGCTAGAACTATTTGCCATAAAGGACATGTTCCATATGAAGATGTATATTATGCATCTAAATATCTAGATGGAGCTGCAATTGTAGATCTAAAAAGAAACGGATTTGTAGCACCAAATAAACAATTTCGATTTATAGAAGAAGAACGACAAGATGCACTTGCGGGAGCATATGTAATGCCTCCTATTCCAGGATTATACAAATGGATATATGATTTAGATTTAACTTCACTATATCCTAGTATCATTATGAGTCTCAATATATCTCCAGAAACTAAAATTGGTGTTATTAATAATTGGGACGAAGAATGCCTACTAAGCCCTAAAAGTCAAGAAGTTAGTATTCATAATAACCCAAATACAATACCAGACGTAAAGCAGTGGTTATCTAACAATAAATATACTGTTGCAAGTAACGGAGCAGTCTATGATACTTCTAGAAAAGGATTTCTCCCAGCTATTCTAGAAAAGTGGTTTAATGAGCGTGTTACCTTTAAGAATAAACGAGATGAATATGAAGTTGGGTCTGAAGATTATAAATTTTATGATGCCTTACAATTGACACAAAAGGTTTTGCTTAATTCATTCTATGGGGTATTAGGATTGAAGACATTTAGATTTCATGATCTAGACAATGCGGGTGCAATTACAGCAACTGGTCAAAGTGTAATTAAATTTTCAGCAAAAGTAATTAACAAATATTACGAAAAAGAAACTGGTAAAGATTATTTTATAAATGCAAATGGAAATAAAGCAGAATTTTCTTTTTATACTGATACAGATTCTACGTTTGTTAGTTCGTTACCATTAATAGAAAAACGATATCCTGGTTTTGATGAAACAGACGAGCAATTCATGATTGATAAAACTAATGAGATTGCGTCAGAAATACAAAAATATGTAAATGCAATGTATGATCAATATGCTGTTGCATTTCATAATACAAACGATCATAGATTCCAAATTAAACAAGAATATGTAGCAAAGTCTGGTCTTTGGATTGCTAAAAAGCGTTATGCTCAATGGGTAATATTCAAAGAGGGTAAACCAACTAATAAAATGGATATCAAAGGATTAGACGTAGTTCGATCTAGTTTTCCGACTGATTTCAAAAAGATCATGAAGGAAACATTATGGTGTGTACTTAAAGAAAAAAGTAAAACAGAAACGTCTGATGTTATATTTGAATTTAAATCGTCTATACAAAAATCAGATGTTCTCAATGTAATGAAGAACTCCGGAGTCAAAGAGGTATCTAAATACATTAAAAATCGTAAACCATTTACCGGATATATGTCAGGTACTCCAGCTCACGTTAAATCAGCAATTAATTTTAACGATATGTTAACACAATTAAATACAGATGTAACTGATATTACAAATGGAGAAAAAGTAAAGTGGGGGTATCTCAAAAATAATCCATATGGGTTTGATACCATGGCATTGCGTGGATATGAAGATCCTAAAGAGTTAGTAGATTTTGTTAACATGTATATTGATAGAGATAAAATGTTTGAGCGTGATTTGCAAGGAAAGATAGATGATTTTTACGCAGCAATGAATTGGGGTAAATTACCAGAAAATAATAATATGGGTAAATTCTTTAATTTTTAATTATTTTTTTTTTTGTTATATTTATAATTAAAATGTAAAGGTATAATAAAAATGGGAACAAAATTAAAAAACATTCTTTATGAAAACATGCGTAGATTTGGCACTAAAAATTTGAATGAACAGGGATCTTTAGAAGCAGAGTTTGTTTCTGATTTTAGTGAGGCTGTTACAATGTGGGAAAGTCTTTCTGACAGTCAAAAAGCTATATTTAGAAAAATGGAAAACATGCAAATTAATCAAGATGGAGTTTCATATTACGATACTGCATTTCCGGGAGATGAAATAACAAATTTGTTAGATAAAGGATTTGAAGCAGAACCGCTCAATTTGTCTAAAGGGCAAAAAACATTAATTGAGATGTTCTTTGATGTATTTGATGCACTTAGAAATAATAAAATTAATAAAAACAATATAAAGAACTATGTTTGGGGCGGGTACCCGCCGCGGGAAAAATAATAAATACATAAAGTGTTAACATAAAATGTTAGCACTTTTTTACTGTTTAATTTGGTTATAGTTATAATATTTCCTATAATAAATAAAAAAGTTATATATGTACGGCAAAAAACAATGGCGTGGTTTAGAAGTTGAAGGTAGATATTCTGATATCATGACATTCTTCGTAAGAGAGTTAGATGACGATAAAAAATATGGACTAAACGTATCTAATGTTAACGAATATCCTCATTATTATTTTACCATAGAATACATGTTAGAATGTTTTGTAGGAACTAAACAATTGGAAACAATTCGTTGGATATTAGATACAAGTAATTGTGCTATTACTATAGAAGCAAATACAGAAACTATAACACGTATACCGCCTGATCTAATTAATAGATGCCACATTATATATAGAATACAAGATAAAGCATTACAAGTTCTTAAAGACACCGATACATTTAGTGTAGATGCTGGTTGGTATCGGGTTCATCAAGTAACTAAATGCAATATGATGGAAATTAAACCTAGCAACTATAAATTCGACGAAGAGCTATGATGGATATTGGTATAATTGCAGGTAATTTTGACGTAATACACCCAGGGTATATTGCAATGTTTAAAGAATGTAAATCTAATTGTGATAAATTTATAGTATTATTACATACTGATCCGTCTATTGAAAGGCCTCATAAATTGAAGCCGATTCTAAATGTACAAGATCGTGTTGAAATGTTAAAATGCTTTGAGCAGATCGATGATGTACTTACATATACCACTGAAGCCGAATTATACAATATAATCGCCGATCGACAAGCTCAAATTAAAGTGAGATTTTTAGGAGACGATTATAAAGATAAAGAGTTTACAGGTAAAGATCTAAATATCCCAATACATTATATTAATAGAGATCATGGATGGTCTACAACTAAATTTAAAAAGTTAATAGCAAATGAAGTACTCAGTAGTAGTAACGTTTAGCATTGAAGGATTTCATAATTGGCCCGAAGCTAAAGAAATATTTCCAGAAGTATCGTTTTTGTCTGACAGGCATCGGCATCAATTTGGATTTAAGTGTTATGCAAAAGTAACACACACAGACAGAGATGAAGAATTTATTTTAATGCAACGTCGAATTAAAAAACAATTACGAACTAATTTTGGAGGTAATATATTAGAATTTGGTAGAATGAGTTGCGAAGACATTGGAGAATGGATTTTAGATAATAATACCAATCTATACAAAGTAGAAGTATGGGAAGATTGGGAAAATGGAGCAATAGTAGAAAGATGAGAAAATTATTTTATTTTGGCTTAGAGCCACTAAAAGCTAGATACACGTATCAGCTATCAAAAGAATGGATGCCGGCAACATTTGAGCCGTATGCTAATGAATTAGAGTTTATTGATGTAGAAGGAGAGTTTGATCCTGATCAGCAAATTAAAATTGGAGCAGTATTAGATGCAGTCGGTAGAGGTAAATTTGCAATGAGTCAATGTGCTAATTTCTTAGATATGTTGAATCGCGATGAAGTAAAAGATGGAGATATTATATTTCTGCAAGACTATTGGCATCCGGGAATTGAGTCTATATTATATGCAATTGATTTATATGGAATTGATCTTAAGATTTATTCTATGCTACATGCTCAGAGTGTTGATGAATATGATTTTACATATCCGATGAGAAACTGGATGCGTGGCTTTGAGTTAGGTTTAGATAAACGAATGACAGGAATTTTTATTGGGTCTACGGTGCATAAAGAACAATTGAGAGAAGCTGGGTTTACAGCACCAATACATGTTGTATCATTGCCAATTCATAAACAAGCAACATTATCAAAACTACCAGGATATAATTCTTTGGATAAAAAAGATGTTGTTGTGTACTCATCTAGGCTCGATAAAGAAAAGAATCCGTTCTTCATGATGGAAGTAGCAAAAGAGTTTCTAAAACAAAAACCAGACTTTGAATGGCACGTAACCACATCTGGTAAAGAGTTTAGATCCATGCTACCAGGAGCAATTGATGCATTAAATAAACTAGCAGAAGAAGAACCTAGATTTAAATTACTAAATGGTCTGACAAAGGAAGAATATTATACAGAGTTAGCTACATGCAAAATACAATTTAATTCAGCATTGCAAGACTATGTGTCATGGACGGTAATTGAAGCAACAGCATTTGGAGCAGATATTGTATATCCAAATTTTAGATCATTTCCTGAATTTGTAGATAGTGATAGAATGTATAAACCATTTGATGTACAGTCAGCAATCGATACAATACATGATGTATTAGAAAATATCAAAACACATTATGATATTGTTGATACTTCAGACTTGGGCCGCCAAATGGAAGGATATATTATTGCAAATGATTATGATAAAGAAATATGCGTTTGGCATGAAAGAGAATATTGTAAACATTTATTAAAACAGGAACAAAATGGATAGAAAAGAGTTTTTATATATACCATCATTATCTGCAGGATCAATGGTTTCTGCATTTAAAAAGAATACTAAGTTCGAAGATGGGACATCAATGAGGTTTTTCTCAAAAGAGTATCCGGAAAAATGGAGACATCCATACTTTCTAGTAACTGCCGGTCATCATTACAAGAAAATGGACTTTCGTGATCAGTTGGGATTAGACGACGGTACATTTGTATTTGGAGATTCAGGAGGATTCCAGATTGCGACTGGTGCTTTAAAGTGGGATAGCACAATTCGAGAAAAAATATTTCATTGGTTAGAAGCTAATAGTGATGTTGCCGCAAACTTAGATATACCACCCCGAGTTACATTTGAAAATAGATTTCAAGACTCAATGGATATATCATTTGATAATTTTAAATGGTTTGAAAAACATCAAAGTGGAAAGACGAAATTCTTAAATGTTATTCAAGGTACTTTTAGTGAAGAGTATAAAGAATGGTATCATAAGTTTAAAGATTTTGATTTTAAAGGATGGTGTATCGGAGGTCCTAAGAAATTAGTAGACTTCATGTATGTTATTGCTTTAATGCTTCAAGAAAGAGAATTTGAAAAGAGTCATGTAGAATATGTTCACTTACTAGGAATAAGTAAAATATCAGACTTTTTTATATTAGCAACATTACAAGAACTGTTAAATAAATTAACTAATAACAGAATTCAATTGATGAGTGATTCATCATCTCCAGGACAATATCCAGTATTTGGAACATATCTTCATTCTGGTAACTATAAGACACAGACATTCACTGAATTGTATTTCCCAAAAAATGCTGAGTATCGTAGAAAGACTCACGTTAAACAAGGAAAGGATGGTGAGATATCTATAGATAAAACTAAAAAGGTACCGTGTAGTATGGGATGTCCGGCATGTAATGATTTTACATATGAATATCTAGGTGGAAAGACTGATTCTGGATTAGATAGATACTCTCAAGAAGGTATGCCGAGAATGGTAGTTCATAATACGCATTTATATTGTGAAATTGTTAAAGATATTAATAAGTTAACAAATAATCATGTTGAGTTGTTAGAAACAGCAATTCCAAAAGAATTATTCAATGTTATATTGTCATTACACGAAATGTTCGAAGATCCAGACAATGCAATGAATGTATACTCGACATATAAAAAGACATATAAAAAGTTTGGTGGTGATAGTATATCAACTACTGATGTTAAACAATTCAATAAATTTTTTAAATTTTAAATAGGTTATATAATGGAAAAAAGTAAATTACAATCATTTATCAATCGATATTATCTTGCTGGTAATTGCGAAGCGGTAATATTAAAAGAAAATGATAATGGGGTAGGTTGTGAACTTATCGATATGGATCAAACTGTTGTAGGAAAGCTTCAATGGAATACAACTCCTTTTATGAAAGGCGAATTAGGTATTAATCATACCGGATCATTAATAAAAATGTTATCAGCTGTTGGTGAGAATATCAATATTGACGTACAAGATTCTGCAGGTAAAAATTATGCAATGAAAATTAGCGAAGGTAGTACAAAAGCAACTTTTATGTTGGCAGATACAACCGTTATTCCAGCAGTTCCTACAATTAACGCAGAACCACCATATGAAGTAACATTGCCTATTGATGATGCATTTATGAGTAAATTTATCAAAGCAAAAAATGCGTTGCCTGATGCAAAGAATTTTGCAGTACAAGTAATAAACGGAGATATTAAATTTATTATCAATTATTCAACCGTTAATTCAGATAATATTACATTTGAAGTTGGAAAGTCAGATGTTGCAGATTTAGAACCAATTTGTTTCTCTGCAGACAAATTAAAAGAAGTATTGGTAGCAAATAAAGGCGACAAAGGGACAATGCATGTATCGAGCCAAGGATTGTCTAGAATTGATTTTAATGGTGTTGATTTCGAATCTAATTACTGGCTAGTTCAATTACAAAACTAAGTATGGAAGTTAGAGTAATAAATAAATCAGATAATGATTTACCTATCTATGAAACAATAGGTAGTGCTGGATGTGATGTGAGGGCAACTCATAGTGAAATAATCTATCCTGGTAGTAGTGTATTAATTAAAACTGGATTATTTGTAGAAATTCCAATTGGATATGAAATACAAGTACGACCCAGAAGCGGATTAGCATTTAAAAAGAAGTTAACTGTATTAAATAGTCCAGGAACTATAGATGCCGATTATAGGGGTGAAATAGGGGTAATTTTAATTAACCACGGAAAGACATCTGCTACTATAGAAAAGGGAGATAGAATAGGTCAGCTAGTATTAAATAAAGTTGAACAAATAGAATGGAACTCGGTATTAGTATTATCAGACACTGATAGGGGTAAAGGAGGATTTGGTTCAACGGGAAAACAATAAATTATGTTTGGAGTAACAGAAAATACATTATGGGTAGAATCCTTCCGCCCAGATACAATGGATGGGTATATTGGTAATGAGCATATTATCGACAAAGTTAAAATATTTATTAAGAATGGAGATGTTCCGCATTTATTATTCTTTGGACCAGCTGGTACTGGTAAGACTACATTAGCAAAGATTATTGCTAATAGCGTTGAAGCAGATATGATGTATATTAATGCGTCTGATGAAAACTCTGTTGACGCTGTAAGAGATAAGATTAAACGATATGCGTCAACTGTAGGATTTAAACGTTGGAAGATTGTTATATTAGATGAAGCAGACTACTTAACTCCAAATGCTCAAGCAGCTCTTAGAAACTTAATGGAAACATATAGTAAGACTACACGATTTATATTAACATGTAATTATGTAGAAAAGATTATAGATCCAATTCAGAGTAGATGTCAAACATTTGCAATCACACCACCGAATAAAACGGATGTAGCAAAGCGATTGGTTACTGTATTAGATGAAAAAAACGTGTCATATGATGTTCAGGATATTGCAGCAATTATTAATGCGTCATATCCAGATATTCGAAGAGCAATTAATGCAGCTCAAGCATCAGTAGTCGACGGTACATTGCAATTAGACAGAGCAAGTGCTATACAAGCAAACTATATGACTGAAGTATTAGAAATGCTTAAAAATGCTAAAGACAAAAAAGCAACATTTAATAAAGTAAGACAATGTATTGCAGATAGTAAAGTTAAGGACTTTACACCATTATATACATTTTTATATGACAATCTAGACGAGTTTGCTACGGGACATATTGCTGCAATGATATTAATTATCGCAGAAGCTCAATTTAAAGATGCAACTGTAGTGGATAAAGAAATAAACATAATGGCGATGTTTGTTAATATTATGAATGAATTATAAGAGAAGTAGTAATGAATCAACTCAATCCAAATATTAAGCCAACCGATATGCAGCCTGTTATATGCAAAGAGTGCGGAGGAATGTATTTTCGTCAGGTAATGGCAATTAATAAAGTTTCAAAATTCTTAACAGGACAAGACAAAGATACCATGGTACCAGTACCCGTATTCAGATGTGATGACTGTGGTGCTATACCAGAAGAATTTCAACCAGTAAAAATAAAGAAAAATGACAAGTAAATTTAAAATTGGCGATAAAGCTATAAAACCCAAAGGATATGATTTTCCATGTACTATAGTATCAGTGTTTACTACAATTAAGGGAGACATTCGAGTCGTAGGAGAAATGGATGATTTTGGTCTATTACATATATTTAACGAGAATCAATTAGAATTAACAAAATAACTTATATATGGCAGAAAAGATTTTAAAAGGTAACATTACTATTGTGTTTAAGACATCAAATCGTAGCAATGCTCGGGTAAAGATGAAAACATATAAAAAGAAGAGTATTGATGATATTTTAACTGCAAAAAAATTGGTTGGAGTCCCAGAAAATGCTATAATATTAGAAATGGGAATGGGTAGTAATTTTGAAGCACAGTGGAAACAAAAATATAAATTATAATGGCAAGTATATTTGATTTTATAAACGGCATAACTAGCAAAAAGAAAAAGTGGGAAGAATGGTCAGAGACAGATCAGAAGAAGTTTGCTCCATTTATTGTGAATCGTTGGCTATCAATGAGAATGGAGTTAACTGATTTAGTCAATGAACTTCAGTGTTATACTATTGGTCAATTAAAGCCAAGAGATACATATAAACTATATCATGATCTATTACCAAGTAATAAAGCATTTGCTAAATACATAAAAGGTAAAAAGTCTGACAAATATGATGTTAAACTAATACAGCAATTTGCAGAGCATTATCAAGTAAGTAAATCTGAAGTAACTGAATATTTAGAATTATTAGATAAAGACAGTTGTGATCGAATACTTTCATTATATGGATATAATAAAACAGAAAAGAAGAAATTATTGAAAGGAATAAAATGAGTATAAAGGAAATACCATTCACACATACCCAAAAACATTATATCGGCAAAGATAGTCTATATAAATTTGCAACAGAGTGGGAACTCAATGCATATGAATTTGATATTCTTAAACGAATTGTACGTTGTCGACACAAAGGTAACTTTGAACAAGACCTAAATAAAACTAAAGACGTAATTGATATATATCTTAAAGAGTTTAAATAATTAGGTTATTAGCAATATTTTTCTTATATTAATAATAAAAGAAGTAATATGGCAAATCATGTTTATACTAATATTCATATCCGATTCGAAGATGAAAAAGCGTGTCGTAAATTTGAATCTGATATTTTGCAATATGATAAATGGATGAATAGTCCTGATGTAGATGACTCTGTAACTACATATTGGCAACGAATCACAAAACTACAAGATGCGTATTTTAAAATAATATGTCCTGATGTAGAAGAAACAAGAAGCGATTATATTGACAAACTAGGTGCAAAATGGATATCTTTTGAAGATATTGATATCGACGAATTAGAAATTAATTTAAACATAAATTCAGCATGGCATCCGGCACATGGGTTATTTGAAAGAATCTATGATCATGTTTCAAAGATGGATCCAGATGCTAGTCTGCTAATTGATTGGGAAGATGAAGGATTCAATTTTATTGGTGCTGCATCATATAATAAATTCGGTGATGATTGGGATGAATATGAACCAACCGAAGAAGAATTACTATTACTAGATGATGAGAAAGTAGATCGCAGTCATGAATTTTATGAGATGATTAATGATCGAATGTCTGGATTAATAGATTGTGTATTATATAATACTAGTTTCACATTAAATGGATCTGATGAGTAAAGAAAACGTAAATTATATTAGTCCGGTTTATAGATTGGCAGTAAGAGATCCAAAGTCGGTGCCAACTAGAATTTCATATTCACAATGGGCAATGTATGAAAAATGTCCATTGAATTGGAAGTTAGCATATATTGATCGATTAGCACCATTCACGGCATCTATCGATACTGTCTTTGGAACTGCATTTCATGAGACACTGCAACACTTTCTGACGGTTATGTATACTGAGTCTGTAAAGAAAGCAGATGCAATAGATTTACCAAACTTATTAATGGAAAATCTAAAAATTGAATATAGTAAATGTGTTGCTGATCGTAACGGTGAGCATTTTTCAAATCCATTACAATTAGCAGAATATCATGAAGATGGTATTGCTATATTAGATTGGTTCAAAAAGCGTAGAGGACAATATTTTTCAAGTCGTGATTATGAGTTGATAGGAATAGAAATGGAATTGTGTACTCCAGCATCACAAAAGAATTCATCAGTTTATTGGTATGGATTTATGGATTTAGTGTTACGACATAAGCCTACTAATACTATAGAAATTTTTGATATTAAAACTAGCAGAACGGGCTGGAATAAATATCAGAAAGCAGACTCATTAAAGTCAGCTCAATTAGTTACATATAAAACATATTTCTCAGAACAATATGGTGTTCCTAAAGAAAATATCAATGTAGAGTTTTTCATAGTTAAGCGAAAGCTAATGGAGAATTCAATGTTTCCTCAAAAACGAATTCAACAACATCAACCAGCATCGGGTACGGTTACACAGAGAAAAGTACAGAAACGAATCGATGAGTTTGTAGAAACATGTTTTGATGCCGCTGGAAATAAGAATAAGGAAAGAGAGTATTTGGCACTTGCTGGTAAGGGAGCTAAACACTGCAAATGGTGTCCATTTAAAACTGATTATGAAAATTGTCCTAAAGAAAATAGGATTCGAGAATAGTTTTTTATATTATATAGTATATGTATAAACCACATAAACATAAACACGTATATGTATATGATTTTGTTTTGAGTAAACACAAATCACATAGTATTGGATATACAAAGTGCGAATATACTTTGTGTACTGATATTACTGGGCCTAACACTAAACAGAATAGAAAATTATTAGAAATCGGTTTACGCATAGCATATAAGCATTATCCAAAAACAGTTAAGTTTGCATATGAAAAATACGACTAACGTTGCAGTTATAGGAAATAACAATTGGCAGAATCGCCGTAAAGTTCAAGAAACGCTGCAAGGATTAAAAAACAAATTCGATGAAGTTGTAATCGTAGGAGCTGGTGGGTCTGGTGGTGCTAATAGTATGATTAGAAAATATGCATTAGAATTTGGAATGAACTATAAAGAATATAATCCTTCATATTCAGGATATAATCTATATTCAGCAATGCCAAAGACATATTATGGCAAATCATATCACTTTAGTCAATTACACCACAGAATGAAACTTATCGCACAGAATTGTGATTATATGATTATCATGACAAATGAATCCACACTGGATCCGTTTCTAAAAACAGCATATAGTAATATTAATAAACAAAATAAACCGGTAGTTTTACTAGGTTGATATTTATATAAAAGTTATAAGGAGTTTAAATGGAGTTACCAAAAATACAAACAATAGACAACAACAAATCTACAAAAAAGAAAATTTTATTATTATCCGATGATTTTCGATTACCTAGCGGCATCGGAACTATCAGCCGCGAAATTATTTTAAAAACAGTACATCACTATGATTGGATACAGTTAGGAGCTGCACTACAACATCCAGAGCATGGTAAAGCACAAGATGTATCGAAACAGATTCAAGAAGAAACTGGTGTAGCTGATGCCGATGTAAAAGTTATTCCATGGACGGGGTATGGCGATCGAAACGTATTATTTTCTATAATTAATCAAGAAAAACCAGATGTAATTTTACACTTTACAGATCCTAGATATTGGACATGGTTATATTCATTAGAACATGAAATTAAAACTACATATGGAATCCCAATAGCATATTATTCAATTTGGGATGATCTACCATATCCAATGTGGAACGCCCCTTATTACGGTAGTTGTGATTTGATTATGGGAATCAGTAAACAATCAGATAATATACATAGAGAAGTTCTTAAACAAAACGGATTTGGGGTATATGATTATGATTCAAAAACTAATTCTAATTCTAATGGTATTATTACTGGTTATGTACCACATGGATTAGATCATAATATATATAAACCACTTCCAGACAATGATCCGGCATATGTTAAAATATTAGAACAAGTAAAAACAAACAATGATGCTGAATTTGTAGTGTTTTGGAACAATCGAAATATTAGAAGAAAACAACCAGCAGATGTAATATTAGCATTTAAATTGTTTAATGATATGCTACCAGAAGAGGAGCGATCTAAAACAATGTTACTGATGCATACATCTGCAGTTGACACAAATGGAACAGACTTAAGAGCAGTAGCAAAACACATTGCTCCAAATTGTAAAATTGTATTTTCTGAAGCAAAACTCTCAATCCAAGATCTTAACGCAGTATATAACTCAGTAGATGTAGTAATTAATATAGCTAGCAATGAAGGATGGGGATTGAGTAGTACCGAAGCATTATTATCTGGAACACCTATTATTAATAATGTTACTGGTGGGTTACAGGATCAATGTGGATTTAGAGATGAACATGGGAAATTAATTGAATTCACTCAAGATTTTCCAACTAATCATAAAGCAAAATATGCAGATCATGGAGTATGGGTGAAGCCAATATTCCCTAGTAACAGATCAATACAAGGATCTGTAGCAACTCCATTTATATTCGACGACCGAGTTCAATCAGAACACGTAGCAACTGCAATATATGATTGGTATATTACTGAGCCAGAACAGAGAAAAGCAGCTGGGTTAGCAGGAAGAGAGTTTTGTTTAGAGAATGGATTAACTTCCAAGCAAATGGGTAACAAAATGATTGAAATGATGGATTTCTTGTTAGAGTCACCAATTCAAAGACCAAGATACACATTTAACAAAGTAGAAGAAAAACAATACGAAAATATAGGAATAGCATAATGAGAAAAGTAGTTATATCATCACCAGTTGCAACTCAATCTGGTTATGGGCACCATGCCCGAGAAGTTATTAAACAGTTTATAGACAAAAAAGGCAAAGAATGGGAAATTAACCTACTGTCAATGCCATGGGGCAATACACCATTTACATATCCTATATCAAGTGATTGGAAACAACGATTTATCGGATTACCACTACAGACTAAACCAGATATTTGGGTACAAATAACAGTACCAAATGAGTTTCAAGCAGTTGGTCAATATAATATAGGAGTAACTGCTGGTACCGAAGGTAGTGTTTGTAATCCGGAGTGGATTGATCGAATCAATCAGATGCAATTAATAATTGTACCAAGTGAATTCACAAAGAAAACATTTGAAGATACCGCAGCACAATCAGGCAAACCTATAACAACAAATATTCAAGTTATTTCAGAATATTTTGATGATACTGTATATAGCAATAAAAACGTAACAACATCAATACCAGCATTAGATTCAATTAAAGAAAAGAATGCATTCTTAATGTGCGGACATTGGCTACAAGGTAATTTAGGAGAAGATCGAAAAAATATTAGTGGTGCATTGCATTGTTTCTTTAAGTCATTTAAAGACAAACAAAGATCTACACAACCAGCATTGGTATTGAAAACTAGTGGTGCAACATATAGCATAACAGATCGTTGGGAAATTGAAAAAAAGATAGAACAAGTACGAAATACTTTTGGGAATGAAGTACACAAACTACCTCCAGTATACCTATTGCATGGAGATTTAACTAATGCAGAAATGAATGCGTTATATAATCATCCCAAGATTAAAGCAATGGTATCATTTACCAAGGCAGAAGGATTCGGAAGACCGTTACTCGAATTTGCATCAACGGGGAAACCTATCATGGCTCCACATTATTCTGGCCAAGCAGACTTCTTGAAAAAAGAATTTATATGTGCATTACCAGGAACAATGACAAATATACATGAATCTGCAGCAAATGATTTTCTTTTAAAAGAAGCACAGTGGTTTACAGTTGATTATGGGTATGCTAGTAAAATGTTTGTTGATATACTAAAGAATACTAAGAAATGGAATGAGTTATCAAAAAGACAACGATATTTTGTTAATAGTAACTTTACTGAAACGGCTGTTTCTAAAAGATATGATCAAGTATTAGAAATTATTGACACTGGGATTGAATCTATTCCAAAACATGTAGAATTAAAACTTCCTAAATTAGAATTGCCGAAACTACAAAAAGTATAGGATTTTTGATATAAATTTTATATTATATACATATGAAGATAAGTTACGCAATTACCGTCTGTAATGAATTCGAAGAAATTCAAAAGCTAATTCCACTTCTTCTAGAACATAAACGAGAGGAAGATGAAATTGTTATACAACAAGATTCACGTGGTAGTGTTAAAGGATTACCTGATGTTAAAGTTAAAGAATATTGTGAAGGGTTAAGTAATGTTAAGTATATAACATTTGATCTAAATAACCACTTTGCAAATTTTAAAAATAACCTAACAAAACATTGCACAGGAGATTACATATTTCAGATAGACGCAGATGAGATGCCTACAACATATATGATGGATATGATACCCGAAGTATTAAAACATAATGACGTTGATGTGTTAAAAGTTCCTAGAATAAACACAGTTGAAGGACTTACTAAAGAACATATAGCAAAATGGAATTGGGGCGTTAATGATCAAGGATGGGTAAACTTTCCAGACTTTCAATGGCGCATTTACAAGAACAATAAAAAGATAACATGGGCGAATCGAGTTCATGAAGTATTAGAAGGCTACCGTACAATGAGTTACTTACCAACTGAAAAGCATTGGTGTTTGCGACATGACAAAACAATTGATCGGCAAGAACGACAAAACGAAATGTATAGCAAGTTATGATTCAAGACTTTAGACAATTATATTCTTCAATGAGATTTTTCAGACAAAATTTTATGACAAAATGGAACTTGGTGGATTATTACGATATTAATGCTCCCGCTGTATTTTTTGGAATATATGAGCCCATCGACTATATTACAATATCCAACCACAAAGGTCCTAGGATAATTGCTTGGGGAGGCGGAGACATGACTCCTAGACAATTGGAATTTATACAAGATGAGATGAAAAAGGATAATACCTTTACATTTGCCCCACCAGGACAGCATAGCAAGAAACTCAGCGAGTATAATATTACACACAAAGTGTGTTACATACCAAATAAGAACTATAGCAATCTACCTTTAACAACATTAGGAGAAAATATATATGTCTATAAAGGACTCCATGGTGATAGATTAGATCATTATAAATTTAAAGAAACAGTAGTCCCATTAATGGATGTTTTTGGTGAAGATAGAATAATATATACCAATCATAAATCTTTTGATGATTTAGTAAAAACTCAATATCAAGACTGTTTTGTTTACATTAAACCCAATGAAATGGCCGGATGTACAACAATGTATGAATTAGCTCATATGGGAAGAAAAACATTAGGACCTGGAGATAATTATCTATCTTTTTTGCGTAATTATAGAGATATTCATCATTTAATTGATTTAATTAAAGAAGAATCTGAATATATAGGAAAGGTGAGACCTAACGTCCGCGATAGTATTGAGCAAATATTTTTAGACAATAGTTGGTTAAATTTAAAGTTTTGGAATGATTGATAAAGAAGAGTTTAATAACAAAGGATATACAATTTTAAAAGATATTTTATCGCCATCGGTAGTTACTCTTTTGAAAAAAAAATTAGATAAAATCCAACAAATACAAATAACTGAATTTGGTTTAGATAAAATAAAAACAATAAACGAACAAGGATCAGTACGTTGTCCTTTATTATATGATGATTATTTTTTAAATTTATTAACAATTCCTGAAATTATAGAATGTGTTGAATCTATATTAGGAAATTATTATATTTTAAGCTTACAAAATTCAATTATAGTTGAACCTAAAAAAAATCATCACCAGTCTTTTTATCATAGAGACATTATTCATCAAAATTTTACAACTTCTAAACCAATTGGAGTTAATGTATATTTTTGTTTAGATGATTATAGTGAATCGAATGGAGGAACAACATTTATTCCAACATCTCATTTATCAGAACAACATCCAAATAACTATCCTGTATCATTTCAAGATACGCCTAATGCCAAATCAGGTGATGTTATTTTATTTAATTCTATGACATATCATAAAGCAGGTAATAATATTAGTAATAAATTTAGATATGGGATAAATCATATGTACGTTTTACCTTTTATGAAACAACAAATTAATCTTCCTTTAGCATTACAAGGCAAACACTCAAACAATTACCCTTTGAACCGTATATTAGGTTATATGAGTAAAGAGTATAATAGTGTTTTAGATTTTAGGGAAACGAGATATAACAAATGAGTAAAGTAATAATAACGCAATCAAATTATATCCCATGGAAAGGATATTTTGCTTACATGAGATATGCAACTCACCTAGTTTTGTATGATGATATGCAATATACTAAAAGAGATTGGAGGAATAGAAATAAACTAATTACTCCTAATGGTCCAAAGTGGTTAAGTATTCCCATAGACGTAAAAGGAAAATATTATCAAAAAATTAATGAGGCACAAGTTAGTAACATCGATTGGGGAGTCAAACATTGGAATTTCATTGAAAATAATTACAAAAAAGCTCCCTATTTTAACGACTATGCACCATATTTTAGAGATCTTTATCTTAATCCTAAATCTATATTTTTATCTGATATAAATTTGGAATTTATAAAAAAAATTATTATATTATTAAAAATAGACATAAAAATTATTTCGTCTGAAGAGTTCGATTTAAAAGGAGATAGAACAGAAAAGTTAGTAAATGTGTGTAAAGAATTAAATGCAGAAAAATACTACACAGGTCCAGCTGCAAAAAATTATATGGATGAAAGTTTATTCATTAATAATAATATAGAAATAGAATACTATAATTCTTCAGGATATCCTGAATATAAACAGCAGTGGAATGGGTTTGATCATGCTGTTAGTATATTAGATATGTTTTTTAATTTAGGACCAGAAACAATAAAATATTTTAACTAATGGATACAACGATAATAAATTATTATGAAAAAAAATAAAAAAATAGTTATTTTCGGATGCGGTTTATTTGCTGAAATTATTTTACAATATCTAACAGATGATTCAGAATATGAAGTGGTAGCTTTCACATTAGATGACGAATATATAAAAGAAGATACTTATTTAGGGTTACCTATAGTTCCTTTTTCTAAAGTACAAGAATTATATCCACCTACTGATTATTTTATGTATGTTGGTTTAAGTTATACTAATTTAAATCATTTAAGAAAAGAACGTTATTACCAAGCTAAAGAAAAAGGTTACACTCTTCCAACATATATAAGTTCTAAAGCTACAATTTTAACAAAATACCCAATTGGGGATAATTGTTTTATATTTGAAAATAATACTATTCAGCCCTTTGTAAAAATAAGTAATAATGTTATTTTATGGAGTGGTAATCATATAGGTCATCATGGAGAAATAGAATCCCATAATTTTATTAGTTCTCATGTAGTAATATCTGGACAATGTTTAATTAAATCCAATTGTTTTATTGGGGTAAATTCAACAATAGCTCATGGAGTAACTATAGAAAATGAAAATTTAATTGGAGCTGGGTCTTATATTTCTAAAAATACCACTCCAAAAGCAGTATATGTTCCCCCTAGAAGTGTTAAATTAGATAAAACTAGTGATCAATTTAAATTATAAATTATGGAGTGGGAAAAATTAGGACAAATATATAAAGTAAATAATACAAATCCTTATTTACTTACCCATGCCTCTAATCCATTAGGAGTACATTTAAAAGATGATATATTCAGAATATTCTACAATGGAAGAAATAAAGACAATAAATCATCAGTATCTTATGTTGATATAGATATACTAACTCAGAATATTATCAATGATCCTAAAACACCTATATTAACCTATGGGCCTGATAATAGTTTTTATTCTCATGGTATTAGTATAGGAAATATGTGGGAACAAAATGGTAAATCTTTTATTGGGTTTATGGGATGGCAAATAAAAGGAAATAATCATTGGAGAGGAGATATTGGGAAATTTGAAATTAATAATAATATAGCTAGTAAACCCACATTATTGTTAGAATCTAATGAAAATGATCCTATAAGTTTATCATATCCTTTTATAATTAAAGAAAATAAGATTTATAAAATGTGGTATGGTTCTACTATTGATTGGAGTTCTGAGAATGGGGAAATGATCCATGTTTTAAAATATTCAACTTCTCTTAATGGAGAAATTTGGGATTATAAAGGAATTTCATTACCTTATGAATTAGGAAAAATACAAGCATTTTCAAGACCAACATTATTAAAAATTAATAATAAATGGTATATGTGGTATTCTTATAGAAGCGGAGATGGTACTTTATATAGAATAGGACATGCTGAGAGTGAAAATGGGGAAAAATTTAAATTAAATGTTAACCCTAATTTAGATGTTTCCAAAAATGGGTGGGATAGTGAAATGGTTTGTTATCCATTTGTATTTGAACATAAAAATAAAATATATATGCTTTATAATGGAAATAATCATGGAATTGATGGTTTTGGTTTAGCTAAATTAAAATTTTAAAAATATGCCTATAAAAAAACACAATCCGTACAAAATAGTACAAATGTTTGAAGAAGAAATTGCTTCCTACACAGGTGCTCCTTACGCAGTATCAGTTGATAGTTGCACTAATGCTTTATTTTTAATATGTAAGTATTTAAAAGTTAAGGAAGTTACTATACCATCAAAAACATACTTATCAGTTCCTATGAGTATAATGCATGCTGGTGGTGAAGTTATATTTGATAAAAGTGAAAAAACTAATCATTGGGTTGGAATATATCAATTAAAGCCTTACTCTATTTATGATGCTGCTAAAAGATTAACTTCAAATATGTACATCCCCGGAAGTTATATGGGTTTATCTTTTCATATTAAAAAACATTTGGGAATTGGTAAAGGAGGTATGATATTAACAGATGATAAAAAAGCTGTTGATTGGTTTAAGAAAGCTCGATATGAAGGAAGAAGTGAAAAGTATTACAAAGAGGATTCAATTGAACAGCTTGGATGGAATATGTATATGACACCACAAGAAGCAGCTCACGGATTATGTTTACTACAAAATTACCCAGAACATAATCATGATATGATAGAAAACAATGGATATAGAGATTTAACAGAATTTCCAATTTTTAGTAAAAATAAAACATTAAATGATGAAAAATAAAAAATGTATATACACATTTATTGTAGGAGATTATGACAATCTAAAACAACCCAGAATAATAACACCCGATTGGGACTATATATGTGTTACAGATAATCCTAATCTAAAATCAGATGTTTGGAAAATTATACAAATAGATGATGTTGATAAAAAGTTAGAGCCAGCTAAACGAAGAGCAATGTCTTTAATGATTGGTCATAGAAAATATTTGCCAAAGCATTATGACGTTGTAGTAACAATAGGAGGTCAATGTGTTATTAATATTGACTTAAATGAATTATTAGTTAAATATGGTTATAATGATTCATATGATGCTTGTATATGCGAACATCCAAATAGAAGTTGTGTTTATGATGAGGCAAATACCATAGTCCAGGTACAAAGAGATACACCAGAACGAATTAGTAAACACGTTCAAATGTTTATAGATGAAGGATATCCTGCAAAAAATGGATTGTATACATCAGGAATGATGATTATAAACAATAACAGTGAAAATATTCACAAGTATTATGATCAATGGTTATCTGATTATCAATCATTTCCTTCAGTGCGAGATCAAATGACTATGAATTACAGTGAATGGAAACTACATAAAGAAACTGGAGTCAAATTAAATCTTAAGATGTTGCATTTTCAAAACATGTTTGAACGAGACAGAGACATCTATACTGAAAATCATCGACAAAGTCATGCACACGCAATGAAGATACCCGGAAAAACAAAAATTATATATAGAATATCAGATGCTGGTTATAAAAAAGAAAAACCAGATTACATAAACAATGAATCCTGCTTAAAGAATGCTACTTCAGTTTTCTCGGACGCAGATTGGTCTATTATAGCAGATAATATATCCACAGAGACAAATGACATGATTCAAAAATATAAATCTAGAGATCATATATATTATGCCTCAGTTGGACATGGTGCGGGTACTTTTAACTTAGCATTAAACGAAGCTTTGACTTACGATGACGATGATATAGTATATTTTATTGAAAATGATTACATACACAAAACAGAGTCAGCAAAGATAATACAAGAAGGATTTGAGTTAGGAGCATCATTCGTAGCACTATATGATCATCCTGACAAATACCTTGACCCAAGCAAAGGAGGTAATCCGTATTGTGTTGGGGGTGCTGAAGACACAAGAGTTTATTTGACTAACAGCTGTCATTGGAAAATAACTAATAGCACGACTATGACATTTGCAGCAAAGGTATCCACACTAAAACGAGTCGAACCAGTATTAAGAAAACACACTGCGGGGACACATCCAAATGACTTCCAAATGTTCTTGGAATTAAGGCAACTCGGAGAACTATTAATAACTCCGCTACCAGGATATGCAACTCACGGTGAAACTAGATGGCTATCACCATTAACAGATTGGAGTAAACTATGATATCGGTAATTATCCCAACATATAAATCGCCAGAGCTGCTCGACTTATGCTTAAAATCAGCAATTCTAGGCCAGGAAAATAAAAATCAGATCATAGTTGTCGTAGATGGGTTCTATGACTTAAATAAAGAGGTCTTAGACCGATGGAAAGACTCAATTGATATACTGAACCTACCGACGAATGTTGGTTTGTGTAGAGGCACCAATCTAGGTGTAATGAATGCAAAATACGATAAGGTGCTGATCGTTAATGATGACAATGTGTTTCCTAAAGATTGGGATATTATTCTTGAGTTAAATTGGAGTGATGGGGCTTTAATCTCACCCAACCAAATCGAACCATACCCAAGTATGTTCTCTCAATTCCATATCAAAGATTTAGGTAAAAACATAAGTGAATTTGATTTAGATAAATTTTGGGAATATGAAAAATCCATCTCCATAGAAAAACAAGATGCGTTTGGCTCAACATTACCTATATTCATGTCTAAATTAGATTACTTAAAAATGGGAGGATGGGATGAAAATTATGAATTAGGAATGGTAGCAGATTGGGATTTCTTTTTAAAGGCAGATTTAAACAACATACCCTTAATTAGACTATATAATCTACACTTTTACCATTTTGCCTCGGCTTCAACAAATGGAGAAGCAAGGCAAAAAGCAGAAATTAATGGACACAACTATGCAAAATACAAATGGGGTGGATATATACAACACGATCCCGAATCAAATAAAAAATTTATAGATTAATTTTAAACAATACATATTTATTATTAAAGGATTAAATATGTTACTTAAAGTAGGCTCAAAAGGGTCGTTAGTCAAAGAATTACAGCGAGCATTGGGCATAACAGCCGATGGAATATTTGGTAAAGGGACAGAAGATGCCGTCAAAAAATTTCAAAAAGATAATAATTTAACTGTTGACGGGTTAGTGGGATCTAAAACTTGGGAAGTTATAGGTATTGATACTGACAACGAAGCTTCTGCACAAGAATCTGAATATATAACTAAAAACGGTTTAACAATTGACCGTCAATATCTAGACAAAGATGAATATGTAAGAGACTATGGTAAAATTGAACCATTGGGATTTTTCATACATCACACAGCAGGTTGGGATAATCCATACAACGTAGTTAGAAATTGGAACAACGACAAAAGAGGTCGTGTAGCTACTCAATATGTTATTGGTGGTAGCAATGTTAAAGGCAAGACCAAACATGATGGTGTTGTTGTAGAATGTTTTCCAAACAATTATTTAGGATGGCACTTAGGTAAAGTCGGAGCTTTTAAAATATCTAAATTATCAGGAGGAGTTGAGCTTTGCAATTTTGGATACCTGACTAAAAAAGGAGACAAGTATTACACATATGTTAACACAGAAGTTAAACCAGAATTTGTTTGTGATTTAGGATATAAATTTAGAGGACATCAGTATTGGCACGCATACACAGACAAACAAATTGAGAGTTTACGGCTCTTGATTCTTCACCTACGAGATATTTATCCTAAAATGGATTTAGTAAATGGATTGCCGAAACTATTGAAAGAAGGCGTTTCACCGGCAGATGCATTTGAATTTAACTCAGATGCATATAATGCTAAGCAATTTGGACTATGGACACACACTAGTGTTCGTAAAGATAAATTCGACTGTTTCCCGCAACCAGAACTAGTAGAAATGTTAAAACAATTATAAATTATAAACAAAAAAAAAAGGTTTTATATTATGAACAAGTTACTTTTAAACATTAAAGGAAAACTTATGGCGTTTGGTAATATATTTAAAGACGACAATGATATCAACGAAAAAAGTGTAGTTGGATTTGCTTCATTTGCAATTATGGTTATATTTGCAGTTGCAGATATCATTACCGGGTGGATGGGTAATCCATTACATGTTAATGAATTTATTTACAATTCATTTTTATGGATTACATTGGGAAGTTTCGGAATTGCAGAAGCAGGTAAAATATTTAAATCTAAATCAAATAACGAATAAACATCATAATGTTTGAATTATATCTAGGAATCGGAACTGCATTAATTGGGGTTGGTGGAACATTGGCAGCAATCTGGTTTAAATACTATTTAGATCGAAAAAAGAATCGACACAATTGTATTATCGATCAAACTATACGAGAAGATGGGGAGTTATTGTCTAAGCTCGACGATGTCAAGAGTGAATTGTCAGCTGATCGAATTAGTATATTTTCATTTCATAACGGCGGAGAATATTATGCCGGGAAATCAATGCAAAAGCTTTCATGTTCATATGAAGTTGTAAATCAAGGAGTTTCTAGAACACAACTAGATCTACAAAATATACCAGTGTCTGCCTGTTTATCTACTCTCCACCCGTTAATTAACGATAAAGAATATCACTGTTACGATATCAAACGAAATTACCCAGAAAGTTTTTGTAAGTATAAATTATTAGAAGACGGCGTTAAATCAGTATATCAATTTGCTATATTTGATCTCAATAAAAAGGCAATTGGAATTATTCGAGCGGATTATGTTGCTAAAAAAGTAAAGTTAACAACTGAAGAGCTAGAAACCTTAAAATACCTAGCAATTAAATTACCAGGATATCTTATTAAATAATTTGAATATTCATATATATTTCTTATAATATATAAATGGATATCAAATATATAATCAATTCAGCTTTATTATTTACATTAGGACAATGCATTGTTTGGATACAAGTTAATGGTCCTATCTTATGGCCTTGGGCCAAAACATGGCAGTGGGCATTGACATTACTCGGAATCCCAATCACTTATTTATTCATGGAAGCTACTCGTTTAGCAGTGCATGGATTTCAAGGAGAGTTTTGGCCTGGAAGATTTGTGTCTTTTGTTTCTGGTATAGTTATATTTACTGCAATGACTTACTTGTTTCGGGGTGAAGGTGTTAGTGCAAAAACTGCTACATGTTTAGTATTAGCATTTTCTATTATATTTATACAGCTCTTTTGGAAATAGTTATATTTATATAAAATAGGAATAATACATGAATAAAGCGTACTTATCAAAATTAATTGAACAAGAGACAATTAATGTTAAGATTCAGTTAGTTAAAGAGCACATAGAGATAGCTCGAGAAGAGCATATTCGATTATTAGAAAATGCATTTACTGCCGATAAGGGAGTGTTATTATCAGAACAAACAGAAGAAGATAAAACCACGTGGCCAGCTGCCACATTAAAGACTCAAGAATTTCTAAAAAACATACCCGGTACGTCGGAAGAAACTAGAGGTTCAAATTTAGTTGCATATGATGTAACTGTAACTATACCACCATCCGGCGAACGTGAAACATCTTATAAGAATTTATTTACATTTTATGAAGATGGGGCAGTATATGATTTTAATTTAATGGGTCGTTTTGGTTACACTTATGACGACAGTAAAAAACTTATAACCATAATGTCAAAAAATCCAGCGGCTATTATTACTTTAGCAGACAGTAAACCATTAGCTACTATTGACGCAACTGGAAAGTTTACGAATTTAGCGTATGTAGAACAACCAAAGAGTACATTTGACAAACCTAAAGAAATTCCATGGTTAGACACATTGCAAACAATATTGGACTTTGCTGGTCTAATTCCTGTATTTGGAGATGCGTTAGATCTTATTAATGCTATCATATATTTTTGGCGAGACAAATACTTCGAAGGATTTTTATCGTTAATAGCCATAATACCGGTAGTTGGGAGTGTTATATCATTAGGCATTAAAGGAGCATTTAAAGGCATAAAAACGGCCGTTGGAGGTTCAAAGATTCTTAGTAAAGTAGGAGCTAGTAATTTAGTAGGTAGATGGTGGCTTAAGGGTGATCCAAAAGCAATAAAAGAACTTGCAGATAAATTGTTAGCTAGTGGAGCAATTACTGATAAACAATTAAGGCAAATTGAAAAGGCATTTGGTAGTTTTGGAAACATGCTTAAAAATGCAGGAAAAGGAGTTCCTAATATAGCTGGCGGTAAACGGGTCTCAAAGGCTCTAGATGATGCTGGAACAAATATGATAAAAGGTCAAAAGGGATTTGATGAAGCATTAAAAGCAGCTGCTAAAGCTAATGCGGCCAAAGCAGCAGCAAAAAAATCTTCAAAGATATGGAAAACACCAAAAGCAGTAGAAAAGTACTTGACATTTGGATTATTGCCTAGGATCAAGAAAATGCCATTCTTTCCAACTAAACAGTTAGCTGCAATGGGAGCTGAAACCGAAGCACGATTTATTAAAAAGAGCGCACAAAGTCCTGAAAGATTGGGATACCTAACCAAATTTGGTGGATCTGCACAGAGAAGGGTAATTTCTAAAGAATTTAGTGATATTTATCAATCGTTTTTAGCAGCTGGCTCTAATCTAGGTAAAAAAAATGCTAAAACAATTAAGGCTGTAATGAATGCAAATTCTAAATTATCTCCTCGTTTCAAGAAACTATATAATGATGGTGTTATTGATTGGGATGGTATGCTTCAATCTGCAACTAGTACTCAAGACTTCATGACTTCATTATCAAAGGCAGATCCAGAGTTAGCACAGGAGTTTGGTGAAATTATATCAAAACAAGCTGTTGCTAAAAACAACATATTGTGGAACACATATAAAGAGTCTACCGCTAACAAAATAATATCGTCACAAACAGCAAATGTATTAAAAACATCATTTGCAAAAAATGTGGATTGGATATGGAACGAAATGCAGATGGCTGGAGAGACATTGGGACTTGAAAGTTCAGAACACCTAGGTAAAGTTGGGATTATTCCATTAGCAAAATGGGCAGTTGCAAGTTCAATGCCTGGAACATATGCAAGTATGCAAGCAACGCGCGATGCGGTTGTTGGATTGAGTAAAGCAGCAAAAGACACATTAAATGTAGCAGCAAATGCATACGGAATCCAATTATCAGATCTAGATGAGTATCCACCATTGGGTGCAGAACAATACACATATAAACAAGGCGAAGAATAATCATGTTAACGGAATATGAAACACAGAGCACACTAAATCCTAAACTATGGGATGGAGATCAACTTAAGCCGGGGTTGAATGAAAAGTTTTTGCGTATTGCAGATGCATTTTATAAATTCCTAGAGTTACCAGAAACAGTGCAAGTGTTTGATGTTTTAATTATTGGTAGTAATGCTAACTATAATTGGACAGAATATTCTGACATTGATTTGCATGTAGTGATTAATTATCAGGCAGTAGGTAATAATCTGCACCTAGTTAAAAATTACTTGATGGCAAAGAAAAGCATATGGAACAATAACTATCCGTTAAAATTCAAAGGAATGGATATTGAATTATATGCTCAAGATCAAAACGATCAATTGCATGCATCTGTAGGACAATATTCATTAATGACTAACGAATGGTTAAAACAGCCTTCTGCTGACATCGTATCAGTTGATGATGAACTTATTCAATCAAAAGCAGATCCTATAGAATATGAAATAGAAAAGTTAACAGATACAGATCCTAGATTGGAATCTAAACTAGAAAGCATATTAACACGTTTATATAAAATGCGACAAACTGGATTAGAAGCTGAGGGAGAATATTCAGTTGAAAATTTAGCATTCAAGAAAATACGTAATTCTGGATTACTCGATCGTATTAAACAATTAAGCAAACAGATAACACTGAGTCAGCTACAAGTAGAACAAGTAGTAGAAGAACAGTATGATACCGTATTAGACGAATTAGCAGCTCATATGACCAAACAAAAAATATTGGATAATGAAGGATGGCAACGGGTAATGAAATATACTAATGCAATTGCTGACCCACAAGGTCAACTAAACCACCCGGGTAAGTGCACAATGATACCTAGTGGAAACATTACAATGCACGATGTCCCACATAAAGTTTTAGGAATTGATGACTCTGGTAATACAAAGATAATGCATCCAGATAATGATTATGGATATCCAGGAGGTCAAGTATTCGAAATACCAGTTACCCCAAATCAAAACACATTATTAAAAAAGTTAAGAATTCGTCTTAATGATATGAATTTTAAAAAATAAGCAAATAATATGAAATCTAAAGGTCTAGGAGACAGCATAAAAAAGATTACGTCAGCAACACGATTAGACAAATTGTCTGAACGTATCGCACAATTATTAGATGAAGATTGTGGTTGTGATAAACGCCAAGAATGGCTTAATGATAAAACCAAAAATTGGCCAATGTATAAAAAAGGAAAAGTAAATGGCAACAATAAGTAAGACAGGTATACAAGACGGATTAACTAGTAAAGCAGAACACATAACTAGAATCATCGACGCACTAGACGGAACAGCTACCACAGAAGTTGTTGCTACTGGTTCATTTACTGGTTCATTCGATGGAATTTATACAGGTACAGTTGTTAGTTCATCATATGCTGTTACTGCATCATATGCTGGTAGTTCATCATATGCTGTTAGTTCATCATATGCTGTTACTGCATCATATGCTGCCAATGCCGGAGGAACCCAAGGAATATTTATTCAGACCGGGTCATTTTATGCAACTACCAATGACCTGCAGGTAACTGGGTCTATTGTATTAAATGGATCCGTGTCGACATACGGAGATGCTGTTACTACTTTTAGTGGATCTAGAGGTGTGATAATGCCGGCAGAGTTACTAGATAATGGGAGTCCAGTAAGTCTCAGTCTTATCTCATTACCATTTGGTGGATATATATTTGTTGATCTCAGTGCCGGAAGCACTCTTAATTTAACATTGCCAACCGCAGCAGATACATATGCTGGATATGAATGGAATGTTGGGATATCTGCTCAAGGCGGGGCTGGCGACATGACAATAACAGGCGGAGCGAGTAAAATATACGGAAATATTGCCGCACTAACCAATCCACAAAATTTTAATGCGGCTTCTACATTAACAATAGACTCAGGAAACAGTCGTGTTGGCGACACCCTGACGATCCGCGGAATGGGAACAGCCGGGTGGTTATTAACTGGTACATTTAGAGATGGTAGTACTATCACATAATATAATAAGTAAAATAACATGTTGCATAAATCTAATAATTAATATTTATATAAAAGAAACAAATGAAAAAATTAAAACACATATTAATAGAAGCAGAAACAAAATGTCCTGCTGCAACACAAGACGTTGATCTCAACACTAAAAACAGAAACAGTACTAGGAAAAAACATGCATATGGACCAATGAACCCTGCTGCAGATAGTAATGGATATTGGAATGCATTATCTAAAGAATGGAAAGGAGCTACTCCCGAAGAAGCTCGTGGAATGCGTTGTGGTAATTGTGTGGCATTTGACGTTTCACAAAAAATGCAAAACTGTTTACCTGCAGTAGAAACTCCGGAAGATTTAGAAGATGCAGATCCAATGGATGTTGCAGATAGTATGATGGCAGATTTACCAGAGTCAGATTTTCCCGGATTGCCAGAAGATTCATATTTAGGATTTGGATATTGTTGGATGCATCATTTTAAATGCCATTCTGCTAGAACGTGTGACACATGGGCAAAAGGCGGTCCAATTGAATCAGACAAAGTTTCAAAGGAATGGGCACGCAAAGTGGGAGTATAAAACAAGTATAAAAAAAGTCTTAAGGAAATATAATGAAAGAATTAGAAGAAGATTGTGGGTGTGGTCACGAAGAACGTGAAGGTAAAATGGCAAAATATTCTGCTATAGAATGTGCCGAAGATGCAATGGATATAGCTAACATGATTCAAGAAACTGATGATTTACCTGAGTGGTTAGAAGCTAAAATAACATTAGCATCAGATTACATGAACAAAGTTAAAGATTATATGACACATTATGTTCGTGGCGAAGAGTCTAAATCAAAACATGACACACCAATGGATATGACACTTACTGGTGTATTGAAAAGTTCACAAAAAGGTAAATGATGGCAGAATATGAAAAAATAACTGCTCATGAATTTGTGCAGTGGCTTAAAGGATATATGGAAGCAATTGATGCTACCAATATCACATATAAAGAATATGAAAAGATAATGGAGAAATTGCACTCTGTTAAGTCAAAAGAGGACGAATAATGAAATTGATGAGTATTTTGACGGAAGCTAAAGAACAAGAATTTAAACGACTTCCATTAGCATATGAATTATCAGCACTGAATCCAATCATTGATACGGATACAATGGAAGAGCATTATAAAAAACATTATAAAGGCTACACTGATAAATTTAATGCTGCATGCAAAGAATTCAAATACTCTTCTGATAAGCATGGTTATTTAAATCGTGCAATTGATATATTTAAAAAACATTATAAGAAAGACACTGTTAGAAATAATGGTGGAGGTTATATAAATCATTTGTTGTATTTTGAAAATATGACTCCTAACTATAAAGCTCCTAGTGCTAAACTTAAAGCTATGATTGACGATGCATTCGGTAGTTTTACTGAATTCAAAGAACAATTTAAACAAGCTGGATTAGATAGATTTGGATCTGGTTGGGTGTGGTTATGCAATGATAACGGTAAACTAGAAATTTGTAGTACTGCAAATCAAGACAATCCTTATATTGATTCTGGGTGTAGTGGTATTCCTGTATTGGGGATGGATGTGTGGGAACATGCATATTATTTAAAACATCGAAGTAAACGTGGATCATATATCAATGACTTTTTTCGTGTTATTGATTGGAAAGTAGTAGAGGAAAGGCTATGATTAAGCTAAAATCACTACTAGTTGAAAAATTTGCTAGCAAATCGCAACAGCGATACATGTTTGCAAATGAACCAGAAGCTGCTAAAAAACTTGCTAGCAAAATGACTAAACAAGACTATGATGAGCTTCCAGATAAAGTAGATGAAGATCTATTAGATGAAAAGGGAACTCGTTGTTGGAAAGGCTACGAGAAGAAAGGTATGAAAACCATGTTCGGAAAACGTGTTCCTAATTGTGTTAAGCGTGAAGCAAAATTACCAGATGAAGGATTTTCTGATAAAGATCAGATGATCATGTATGAAGATGAAATCGAAGAAGATTTGAGAGCTTGGTTTGGTAAGGGCAACAAAGGTAGTGCATCCGGTGGTGGTTGGGATCGTTACAATACCAAAGGAGAAAAAATTGGTAAGTGTGGTGATAGAAAGAAAGGCGAAGGTACTCCTAAGTGCCTATCAAAAAAAGCAGCTGCGGAAATGTCAAAAAAACAAAGAGCTGCAGCAGTACGCAAAAAACGTAGGGAAGACCCAAATCCAAATCGTAGTGGTAAAGCTAAAAATGTATCTAGTAAAACAAAAACAGAATCAGTTTTAGACGAAATCAATATTGAAGAAAAAAAAGATGCATGTTATTATAAAGTTAAAGGTAGATATAAGAAATGGCCATCAGCTTATGCTTCCGGTGCATTAGTTCAATGCAGAAATAAAGGTGCAGCTAATTGGGGTAATAAGTCAAAAAAGTAAAATGATTAAATTAAAACACATATTATTTGAAGCAATTGTAGGCGATAAAACCGTATATGATAACCTGTAATTAATATTTGGTTATTAACCTGATATTTATTATTATATATAATATATGGGTGAAAATTATACAAATATAAATTATGTCAAAGCATTATTTATCGAGTCAATTAATATTATGCAATATGATTCATGGACTTGGCCTAGTACGTGGGGTAAGGAAGAAAAGAATGAGTTTCTAGACGAATCACTCAAATATGCAACAGAATTAGAGTTATACGAACAATGTGCAATTATAAGAGATGTCCAAAAAACAATTAAGTACTAGAGGAAAGTGGGAACTGATATTGCATGACGACAACAATATTAGTTTCGAACATGTTATAAACTGCTTGATTGAAATCTGTGGTCATAACGAATTCCAAGCAAATCAATGTGCATTAATAACGGATCGTAATAAAAAGTGTTCTGTAGTTATAGATAAATATGCTATGTGTATTGGATTAAAAAATAAATTAATAGCTGCAGGATTAACAGTTACAATGAATAAATACAAAAAACATGTTTAAGATTATCAGAACAATACGAATAGGATTTTTACATGCAACATATCATAGAAACATGAAATGGGCAGAACTTGCAAGAACACAGCAAAATGTTATTAAGTTTAAAAAGTATATATACCGAGCTGAGGATGCTTGGAAGAAAATAGTTATATTAACAAATAAAAATAAACCAACAGATGGGTAAAAAAGCAGCATACACCGGCGAATCGCCAAAGGATAGATCTATTAATTTAATGGATAAATTTATTACTAGAAATGAAAGACGTAATAAACATAAAGAACAGTTACCAGCACGTAGAAAGGATCCGAACGTTCCTTTTAATATGTGGCCAATAAAAGATCAAATAGATCATATGGCTAATAGATCTGAAGCTCAGGTATTCTCAGACAAGTATCCATCATACAGTTATTGGTATGACGCTGTCAAAAAAGCTAGCGGTGTATATCCGGTTACATTTACCGATTGGACCAGCAAGTATAGAACAGAACTAAGAGAACTTTTCGATAACAATACATCAGTAAGATCCGCAGTATCATTTTTACAGAAACGAGGAATCTATTAATGTCAGAATATAAGTATGTATATGGCAAAGGTCGTAGTGCATTAAATATCCCAGAATCTGATATTCGATATGCCATGGAGAATACAAAGTCTAATGCTGCAGCTGCTCGTTTCCTAAAAATATCATTTACATCTTATAAGAAATATGCAAAATTGTACAAGGACCGAGAAACTGGGAAAACATTATATGAGCTTCATAAAAATCAATTTGGGGTTGGGATACCAAAAGATGTAGTTAAAGCAAATAGCGGAATGTATTCAATTGATAATATATTATCAGGAAAACATCCAAAATATCCATCGTGGAAATTGAGAAATCGACTTTTAGCATTAGCTATACTCCCAGAAAAATGTAATAGTTGTGGATATGAAGAACGACGTATAACAGATGATACAGTACCACTTCTATTAGATCATATCGATGGAGATGAAACAAATCACTGCATAGAAAATTTACAAATGCTTTGCATGAATTGTTACTATCAACAAACAGGAAATCCTTACAATCAAGAAAAAGAACATTATTGGAACTACAATTTGTTAGAGTGATATTTATTAGTATATGATACGATTAAAACACATACTAGAACAGACATCACCTGGTAGAAACAATGTAATAATAACAGCATACAATCAAATTGTTAATGCTAGTGCAGGTTGGGGTACCGATCCAGATGCAATTGTAGCTGCAATTGGTTTATTAAAAACACCTACAGAATTTGCACAATTATTAAAACAGTTCAAAAACAAAAAAACTGGATATAGCAGTTTTAATGATATGATAAATGAAGAATATGACCGATTTAATTATAGTGATATAGTTAAACTAGTTAACAAATTAAAATCTATAGGTGTTGAGGCAACCTTTAAAGCTGGATCGAATGGTTTTGGCCAAGATCATTTTTCAGGAAACTTTCAAATTACACGTATAAAATCAGATAAAGAATTTAAAACACCGATAATAAAAATAAATAGTAAATGTAAAGATAGATGGAATCGTGAATTACCTAAAGCTCTCGCTTTTTGGCAAAATTGGTTAACAGATCCGATAACACGCAAAAAAGTAGAAAACAATTATCCAGATGATAGTGCCAAATTTGCGGATTGGTCTTATACAACAGTTGAAGAGGCTTTTGATAGTTATAAGAAATCATTATCCAATTTAAAATTAATATTTTATGATAATACAATGACATCGGTAGGAAGCCAAAAAGTATCTCCAGGTGCTTATGCATTTGTAACAACGAGAAGTAACTATCATATATATGTAAATTGTTCACTCAACGACCCAGACCCATATGGTACACTGATACATGAAATACAACATATCATATATAATATTAAACCGTTAAACCCAAGTAAAAAAATAAAAGATGCATTTGTAACTAATAAAACTGTTAAACAAACTACACCGCAGATCCAAGGATCACTACCAGCAACTAAAATAAGTCCTTATCCTGCCAGTCTTAAGAATACCGCTACAAAATTAGGAATTGATGCAGATTATTTAAACTCTTGGAAAGAAGCAGCTGATAAACACGAAGAAGCAGAAGATCCAGGTTATGTTTGTAGAGAAACTGAAAAAATGTCAAATATCATGGCGATTAGAAAAACATTAAACATAAAACCAGGTGGTGTTATAACATATGATATGTTGAAACCATATATTACGCGAGAAAAACGTGATACAAATATGTATTGGATTTTAATGTGTTGGGCTAAAAATGATTTTCCGGATATAAATATAATGTTAAATAAAATAAATCAATTAGCAAAAAATCAAAGTAAAATAAATAAAACACCTGGTTCTAATTTAGCCTAAACTTACATGATATCACTAAAAAATATAATAGTAGAAGGTCGATATGATAGTTTAGTAACCAGACTATCTAATATTCTACTACGAACAATCAAAGACAGTTATTCTGCAACACAATCTGCAGACGGAACATTTGCAGGTAAAAAGATATATTATTCTGAAACTGATACCGCTCCTCAAATTGTTTCGGATGATCAAGCTCATATATATTTTGAAGAAGTTGAAGCTCCGGATATCCCATTAGAATTCTATATAAACTTAAAAGTACAATGGATATCTAAATTTAATGATTATAGATATGGAGGGGATGCATATAATGATAGTGCAAAGGATCCAGCAAAGGCAGATTCACCGCCATTAATTGAAGTTAGATTCGAATTAGATCCAGACGAGTATCCTAAAATATTATCAGAAATTGCAATGGATCTTAGAGATGTGTTACGCCATGAAATAGAACACATAACACAGAGTGGGTGGAACGTGATGCAATCAAAATATTTAAGGTCGGATATGGCTCGTAGAGATAAGATCCAATCAGGTGAAATTGAAACATATAATTATTGGTTATTGCAAAAAGAACAACCGGCAATGATACAAGGATTATATAGTAAAGCAAAGAAATTAAAACAACCATTTGCTCAAGTAGTTAATTCATATTTAGATATATGGGTAAATAATGGTGTTATATCAGGAACCGATAAAAATAAAATTTTAAAGCAATGGCGATCGATGTTGCCTAAATTAGGAATACGACAGGAATTATAAGATGGAAGAAATGACAATGTGCGAAGCATGTGCTAAGACAATGCTTGAGGATATCAGAGATGGCGTAATAACGTCAGATATTAATGAAGCTGAATATCGAGGCCGTAAAGTCAAACTAAACAAACCAATGCGTGGTGATGTAAAAAAGTTTAAAGTATATGTAAAGGATCCTAAAACAGGAAATATAAAAAAGGTTAACTTTGGACATGGTGGAACCTCTGCAAAGAAAGCTGGACAGAAAACTATGCGTATTCGTAAGAGTAATCCGAAGGCACGTAAGTCTTTTAGAGCTAGACATAAGTGTGATCAGAAAAAAGATAAAACTACAGCAGGATATTGGTCTTGCAAAAAGTGGTAATACCGATCGTATAATACAGTTTAATTGTATCCTATAATACGTTACCCAGATATAATTAATCTAATGTTATATGTTCTTATTTCTAGTAAAATTATAAAATAATACTTGGATAACTGCAATTTTTTATATATAATATTAATATATAAATTAAATTAGAGTTATGAAAAAAATTATTGGTATTATTAAAGAAGAAAACGGTAAAACTATTGTTAAAGATCTAAAATCCGGAGCGACTATTACAGATATGTTTCGTAATGATATGATTGAGTTGGCTGCAAAATCAAATCAAGCATTAGAACTTAACACAGAGACTCATAGAGCTAGACGTATTGAAATGTCAAGTATTCCGGCAGAAGAAACGATTGATGTTCCAAAAGTAAATATAAAAAATGATGATCCGGTATTAGCATTTATTAAAGACGCTCCATCTATTAAGCCGACTAACTTAGAAATGTCTGATACTAAATGGAAATATCTTGTTAGATCAGCAATACGAGGGAAAAACATCATGATGGTTGGACCAGCTGGGTGTGGTAAGACTCAAGCTGCAAAATCATTGCCAGATGCTATTAAGAATCCATTCTTTTATTTTAATTTGGGTGCAACACAAGATCCTAGATCCACATTAATAGGTAATACCCATTTCAAAGAAGGCGAAACAATATTTGATAAGTCACCATTTGTCAAAGCTATTGAAACTGAAAATGCAATTATATTGTTAGACGAATTATCAAGAGCACATCCAGAAGCATGGAATATATTAATGACAGTATTAGATGAAGGTCAGCGATATTTAAGACTAGACGAATCAGTTAATGCACCGATAATTAAAGTAGCAAAAGGCGTTTCATTTATTGCCACAGCCAATATTGGTACTGAGTATACATCGACACGAGTATTAGATAGAGCATTAATGGATCGATTTGAAATTATCGAAGTTGATATTTTATCACTAGAACAAGAGTCTGTGTTGTTAACAAAAAGATTTCCACAAATTGAATCGACACTAATATCAGCAGTAGCAGATATTGCCGACTCCACAAGAAAAGAATGGAGATCAGAAGAAGGTAAACTGTCAACCATGATATCTACTAGAATGACAGTTAGAATTTGTGAGTTATTAGCCGATGGATTTGATTTAGCAGAAGCCACACAGGTATCAGTATTACCATTCTTTGATGCATCTGGTGGTGCTGACTCGGAACGAACATTTGTTAAGCAAGTTATACAAAAGCATTTAGCAACGGATGAATCAGATTTATTCAATGTAGAGTCTGAATCGAATGATCCCGCACTCTAATGTAATCTAATTTAATTTTTCATATCTCGAAGAAAGGGCGAAAACACCATTGCAATGGAAGCAGAGTAGCCCTTTCTTTTTGAATTATTATTGGATTTTTAATTATTTTTTCTTATATTATATATATAAAACATAAGATATGGGACAGTTAAAGTACACAAATGGTGCTTCATCGTTTTGGTTAGACGATTTAGATAATAGCACATTTAAAGATGAACATGATCGATTAGACTATACTAAGTTAGCTGGTACTCAACGTGCTATAGCAAACTTTGTCAATATCGTAACAGGGATGCAAATTCCAGTAGAATTTCAAAGATCAGATAACAGTTACACAGACGGAAAGACAGTGGTAATTGGTACTAAATTAGATGGAAAGAATTTTGATTCTGAAGTTGGTTTAGCATTACATGAAGGATCACATATAGCACATACCGACTTTATGTTGTTACAAAATTTTGCTGCTAGTGTGCGGATGCGTGGAGTTGACCCAAACTTTGATCTAACTCAAGAGCAGGAAGATATTATTAAATCATTATTGAATTGGGTTGAAGATCGTAGAATAGACTATTTGATTTATACAAAAGCTCCTGGGTATAGAATGTACTATGAATCAATGTATGATAAATATTTCAATGATCGAGCAATTGATAAAGCATTAAAGTCTGGAGTAAAGAATAAAGAAACTATTGATGATTACTTTTTTCATATTATTAATTTTACTAATACAAATCGTAACTTAGATCAATTAGAACTATTAAGAGATATTTGGAATTTAATTGATTTAAAGAACATTTCCAGATTAAAAAATACAAATGACTCCCTAGATGTAGCGTGTGATATCTTTAAGAAGCTTAAAGCTCATTTGAATACCGGTAATCAACAAACTAATAATTGTAATTCTACAGATAGTAATAAGTCAGCTAGTAATAAAAAGTCAGAAACACAAAATAATCAAGCAGGATGTGAATCTCCGGATAATACATTGACTGATGACGACATAGAAGATCTTGCAAATAATTCAGATATTGAAAATGTAAATAATAATGCTGATAACGTTGTACAATTAACAGAGAGACAGCAGAAAATTCTAGATAATGCATTAGCAAGACAAAAAGACTTCTTAGATGGTAATCCGAAAAGAAGAGGTCGTTTGAGTAAAAAACAAGCTAATATGATGAGTGTATTTAAAGAAGCTGGTACAGAAACTGTGTCAGTTGATTTAGGTCATGAGATTGTTGATACTATTATTATTAATAAGTTAACTAAAAACATAATTCAAGAGTTACCTGAATTATTTGGCAGTGGTAGAAATGATGATCATATAACTGAAGGTATTAGATTGGGTAAGATTCTAGGTAGAAAATTAAAGGCTCGAAATGAAAATCGAACTCTTAAACATACCAGGCTGGTAACTGGTAAGATTGATAGACGTTTAATTTCACAATTAGGATATGACAATACCAATGTATTTCATAGAATTGTAACTGATCGATATAAAGATTATTTTATTCACATATCAATTGATGCATCTGGATCAATGTGGGGTAAAAAATTCAGAAATGCATTAACATCAGCAGTAGCTATAGCACAAGCAGCTTCAATGACAACCGGTATACGAGTACAAATATCTGTCCGGGGAACATCACATATTGGTGGAAAAGGTAAAGATCGATCAACCACTATTATAGCATATGATTCAGCTGTTGATAAAATGGTCAAGATAAAAAGAATGTTCAAGTATTTAGCAGTATTTGGATGTACGCCAGAAGGTGTTGCATTTAAAAGTATTGAGAAAAAATTAGCAGAGAATAAGCGAGGCGTTGAATCGATATTTATTAATTATTCAGATGGATATCCTACTCACTGCGGTCATCATGGTAGTTCGAATCCGCAAGCATATACTAAAAACATAATTAAAAGATTTAAAGAATCTGGAATGTCTATTATATCATATTTTATAACAGAATACAGTAAAGATTTAACCGTCTTCAGATACATGTACGGTGCTGATGCGGTTGATATAGATCCAAAGAACATGTTGCAAGTAGCCAATACAATGAATACGAAATTCTTAGAAAAATCATAATAATATGAATACACATCGAACACAAAAGAACGGCAGAGTTGTTAATATGCCAGTATATATTAGTGAGCATATAACAGATGAAATGATTGAATTGTTTCTAAATAGTGGTGAATCATTATCAGTTAATACTGGTATTATGTCAGAGCAGGTAGTATTGCCATATCTAGAGACACACTTTGGATCCAAGGGATTCGTGGCTAATGCTGATGGATATGATCATTTATTTGACAATGGTATTCGAAATGAACATAAAAAATTAGCAATTCGAAAGACATCAGCTACGGCTAAAAATATTGGAAAGAATAAAGAAGGTAAATGTGATACTATATCATTTCACCATCCTAGGGTCAATGGTATATACGTTATAGAATCAAATACATTCTTCGAGCATGCTATTTTAAACTATGATAAAACGGGTAATTGTTATGACGTTAACTTTTATTCCGATATGCAACTCATAGGTAAAGGTAAAAGAATTGGGTGTAATGCCTGGAAGAATACAGAAATGTTAATCAAATATGCAGCTTTAATTGCATTGTAATATTTATATAAAAGTTATAAACTAAAAGAAAAAGTAAGTTATGTCTAAAAAAATCATTAAATTTGATAACGACGCCCGTAACGGATTAAAATCAGGAGTTGATACATTAGCAGATGCAGTGAAAACAACTTTAGGTCCTAAGGGAAGAAATGTAGTTATTGGAAAGCAATTTGGTACTCCGCACGTCACAAAGGATGGTGTTACCGTAGCAAAGGATATCGAATTAGAAGATGAAATTGCTAATTTAGGTGCACAAATGGTAAAAGAGGTTGCTTCGAAGACCGCCGACATTGCCGGTGATGGAACAACGACCGCAACAGTTTTAGCTCAAGCAATCGTAGCAGCTGGAATGAAAAGTGTAGCAGCTGGAGCAAATCCAATCGATTTAAAGCGTGGAATTGATAAAACAGTTACTAAAGTGGTAGAATATCTCAAAGAGTTATCAGTAACAGTTGGGTCTGACAATACTAAAATTCAACAAATTGCAACTATATCTGCAAATAATGATACAGCAATTGGAACTCTAATTGCAGAATCAATGAAAGTTGTAGGTAAAGACGGTGTTATTACAGTTGAAGAAGCTAAAGGTACAGAGACTGAAATGAAAACGGTAGAGGGTATGCAATTCGATCGAGGTTACTTGTCTCCATACTTTGTAACAAATACAGAGAAGATGATTACAGAAATGGAAGAAGTCTTGATATTACTTGTTGACAGAAAAATTTCTTCAATGAAAGAATTGCTTCCAATATTAGAACCAGTTGTGCAACAAGGAAAGCCATTACTTATTGTAGCAGAGGATGTAGATGGTGATGCATTATCAACACTAGTAGTTAATCGGGTAAGAGGTTCAATTAAAGTAGCAGCAGTAAAGGCACCAGGATTTGGCGCTAGTAGATCAGAGCATATGGAAGATTTAGCTAAACTTACCGGAGGTAAAGTATTTAGCGAGCAAATGGGGATTGACTTAGATCATGACGAGGCATTATCAATGTTAGGTTCAGCTGAGAAAGTTGAAATTGATAAAGATAAGACAACTGTTATTAATGGTAAAGGTGAAGCATCTGCAATTGCAGAGCGTATCAATCAGATAAAAACACAAATTGAATCTTGTACATCTGATTATGAAAAAGAAAAACTTCAGGAACGATTAGCAAAATTATCAGGAGGCGTTGCTGTATTATATATTGGTGCACCTAGTGAAGTTGAAATGAAAGAGAAAAAGGATAGAGTAGATGATGCTTTAGCCGCAACACGAGCAGCAGTTGAAGAGGGAATTGTTCCTGGTGGTGGCGTTGCTTTGAGAAGCTTTACTGATATCGATAGCATCGCTGTTTCTAATAAAGATGAGGAGTGGGGTAGAGATATTGTGTTAGAAGCACTTAAAGCACCATTTAACACCATTATGTCTAATGCTGGATTAACTGGCGATGTAATTTGGAATAGTCTAAAGGATGGTAATGGTTATGATGCACGAAATGATAAAGAGTGTGATATGGTTAAAGCTGGAATTATTGATCCAACTAAAGTAACCAGAGCTGCAATTGAAAATGCTGCATCTGTAGCATCTATGATTGTTATGACTGAGTGTGTTATTGTTGATGAAAACACAGAAGAAATGCCACAACCACCAATGCCAATGATGTAATGAGAAGGCCAGTATATAATCATAATGGCGAATCATATATAATACTTGATCAAGTAGCCACACACCATTTTTCAAAATCATATAAGGAACAACCTGATATGGAATACGTTAATTTGTATATGAAATGGTGTGGGGCGGATCATGTATTAAAAAATCAAACACATTTTCTTTTCTGTGAAACAATTGAAGAGGTAGAGTTCGAAGAAATAAATAAACCTAAAACAGATGTCAGCAATAAAACCGAATAAGAATTTTTACAATGAGACAATGACTCATACTCCTTATAAGGAACCATCGGGATCTAGAATGATGTCATTATACGATCAGTTTATGAAACCAAAGAATGGTAACCCGAATTCTAAATTAAAAATGAAACAACCTGACACTAGCATAGAAACAGTAGGATTTAATAATTGGTTTAAAACTAAATAAACAATGAAAATAATAAGAAAATTTATATCACAAACTGATTGGCTTTGGTATGACGCCCAAATTACAGATGAACAAGCTCGGGAATATCAAGAATTTCAATCTACATTAGAACTAAATGGTAATGCAGAAGAACCTGAATGGTTATATGATTTGGATTTTGATTTAGTTAGAAATAAGACAGGACACAATACGATATAGTTATTATACATAATATGAAATCAAATAACAATGCTACTATAATATTAAATTGGATCGGATCGATTGCCGATTCATGTAATACAGTAGAGCATGTAACTGCAACAAGAAAGATTATTCAGTTTTTCAGAATACAATATACGATAACACCACACCATGAAATTGGAATTGAAAAAATACAAAATATTTTAGATAACAAAGTAAATAGATATAAGTTTAAACAAAAACACATGAAACATGAAAAATAGTATGGATATAGCAATAATAGCAGATAATTGGAAGAAAAAAAATAATAAATGAGTCTTAAAAAAATACAAGAAGAATATAGACAAACATCATCGATGGAGTTATCTAAAGCGATATTAGACAATTTTTTGTTTGGCTTATTAGGAGCAATCTTAGTAGTATTCATAGCAGAGCGAGTCGATATACTAGTATTGCTAGGTTATATGATATATTATTTCTTCCTAGGAAGAGTTGTAAATCGACCAAAATATGTTACAACATTAGGTAAGTTTATAGTGTTTCCGGTACCGACAGCACTCGGGGCATTTACAGGATATAAGTTAGCATATTACTTAACATTACTTTTCTAATAAACATATATATGAGACAATTAATTTCAGCTAAGGATATTGATATCCAAACTAAAATAATCGGCAAACAAATAGCAGATGATCATCGTGGAGATAAAACACCAGTAGTTATGGTTGGGTTGCTTAATGGAGCATTTGCATTTTATAGTGATTTAGTACGAGCTACGCCAATTGATATGGAATGTGATTTTATGCGAGTGAAATCATATACAAAACGAAAACAAGGCGACATACAAATTACTAAAGACTTAGAAACACCAATTAAAGGTAAACACGTTTACATTGTAGATGATATATATGACACTGGCAATACTATGAAAGCAGTTATAGAATATCTGGAAGTTAAAAAACCTGCTTCAATTTCAATTGTAACGTTAGTTACTAGAGAAAGCTCTCCAATTCCTAAGCAAAAATCATATCATGGATTCACAATTAAAGATGAATGGTTAATTGGAATGGGAATGGATGATAATAATGGACTTAACAGAAATCTTTCATCGGTCTGGGCTTTATAGGTTGGATTTAATAATATATTTCACTATTATATTAATATAAATTAAAGATTATAAAAATGGAAGAAACACAAATGCCAGATGATGAGCAACTCCAAAAAATCATGGAGCAATTGCAAAGTCAATTTGATCCTAGAAAATTCATGACACCAAGTCAACGAGAGATTGCAGAATTAAGCGAAGAAGACTTATCTGCAGAATACCTATTAGTTCAATCAAAAACTTCAAATCGGAGTAGAATGCAAAGAGATTTTATTGTAACACGTTATGAGTTTGATTTGCAACAAAAACAGATTGAAGAAGATAAATTAAATTCAGAGACTAATTAAAGTAAAAATAAAAAATTATGGCAATACATAAAGTTAATACAAGATATATTACCAAAAACAATAATATTGTTAGAAAAAATGAAGTATATATCATCGAAGATAATGATTTTTTAAATAATTTAACGTTATCTAAAACAACATTACGGCAAGAAAGATATACTTCCGGCCACAAACACGATGGGTTGGATGAAGTATACTACTTTATATCGGGTAATGGTATAATGCGAATAAACGACGATTATACAATTATCGAACCAGGTGATATCGTGTTAGTCCCCGGCGGCGACTTTCACCAAGTAATTAACACTAGTAAAACAAAAGAATTAATTTTTATTTGTGTATTTCAAAAATATGACCGCGAGGATTTATCAGCAACAACATATACCGATAAATAATGATGCAGAATATATTAAATTGCTAGAAGACGAAAACCAATTGTTGGGATCGATGTTAGCAGAATACGAAATAGATCATGATTAAATCAAAAAATAGTATTTCCGAAAGAGGTATTGAAATTGACCTTACTGGCCCTGATGGTAATGCATTTCATTTAATGTGTACTGCAATGACGTTAGCTCGCCAATTGGAACTTGACGGAGAATCAATTATTAACGAAATGAGATCATCAGACCATGAGCATTTTTTGCAGGTGTTTGAAGAAAATTTTGGAAACGTTGTAACATTATACAGATAGGTATGGAAGAAGTTTATGTAGATGATATAGGTTGGTGTTATGAAATTGTAACCAATCGTTATAATGAAGATGGTGTTAATGAGCCTTATTGCGCATATAAATTAATAGAAAAATAAATTTGGTAAATAGTATGAACAAAGACGTTGTTGAACAGGTAAAAGAATATGTTTATAAAAATTATAAATCATATAACGGTAAAGAATTAATTATCAAAGATATGGATAGTCATTTCAGGATTTATAAACACAAAGATGGCTCTCCGTTGATCTTAGGAAAAACTATAATTCAATTAGCAAAATGACAAACGAAGATCGACTCGAAAGCAGACTATTTGATGCTCATGATAGAGGATATTATGACGATGTAATAGAATTAATTCGTGAATATAAAACAAAGTATCCAAAAAAGTCACACTATGATTTATATGATATGGCATTAAATGAGTGCGAAGAAATTTGGTTATTAGAGTTAGATAAATTAAATCGAGATGATTAAATGGTTTGAAATAAATTTAGGTTGGTTCTTCATCAATGGAAGAAAGCAACAACAGTGGAATGAATATTTAAAACAAAAGTATGAAAAATAGAATAATAACATTATTAATATTGGCATTACCTATATCATTATTCTCTCAAACTGATACAACTGGAGCAATACCTGTAAATTATGATACAATCCAATTCCAAGATGATATTACCATCTACGCCCCCAATGCCTTTACACCAGATGGAAAATTGAATAACAATACTTGGAAAGTATACACACATGGTATTAATATTTATAGGTACCATTTAACAATTTATAATAGGAATGGTGAAACAGTTTGGGAATCTTATGATCCAGGTGCTAGTTGGGATGGAACTTATGGTGGATATAATTTAGTACCATGTGATGTATATGTTTGGAGATTAGTTACCCGATCACCACTATCAGACAAAATGTATCTATTCAAAGGGTTTGTAACAGTCTTATATTAAAAAACATACCAAATCATATATGGAGATAAAAATAAAAGGTAAATGGATATCCATCGAACCTAAAGTGTTGACGGCAAAAGAAATTGATTCAATGAGAATTAAATCATATAGATTTAAATTTGGATAAATCAGATAATTTTAATATATTTAATATATGAAGATAAGTTTTGAGTCAACTTGGGAGTTAGTTAAAAATCATTTAAAAAATAATTAAAAATGACAGACTTAAAAAAAACAATTGAACTGTACAGAGGCTTTGATATAGATTGCAAAGTTAATAATACAAAAGAAGGATTTGAAATAACGCTAGGTGGTTGGGAAGATGAAAGTACTTATAGTGATAAATTTGATGGATATAGTGGGTTCTACTCTACTTTGTTTTTTGATGAAAATGAAAAATTTATAAAGCAAGGATTCTGGGAGTAGCATTATTTATATACAGTATTAGCAAATTGTTTTAATGTTTGCTAACGGACAGCAATATGAAACGTGCGAAATAACGCACAAAACCAAATACAAGAATTATTAAATAAGATACAATGAGTGATTTAAACATAACCCAACTTGAACTACTAGATATTGTGAGTAAAGCGTTGGAGATACCACAATCAACTTATGCGTACCTTGAAGATCATACAGATGGTAGTCAATTAGCTATTGCTGAACAATTTATCTTAGACAACATAAGTAAGAGGGTATTAAAACAAATACAAAACAAAGATGAGTAAAAAATATCCAAAAGAATTATACTGCGAAAGGTGTGAGAAAAAAACAAACCACAGACCAAAGCTAGCAGCAGTATTGGCAGGTTACTTAGTTTGTAATGTTTGTGATAAGATGAATAAAATAAACCAAAACAAAGATGAGTGAGAATTCGGATAAACCATATTGGGTATATGATAAAAAGACAGGTAAAATAAAAGGCTTTAATAAGTGGAAAGATGCCGTTAAATATGATAAACTTTTAAACCAAAACAAAGATGAGTGATACTAAACCAGGATTTGTAGAAAAGAGATTAAAACTACAAAAAAAACATATTGAAAAACTTGCAGATGATGCATATGAGGGATGTGATGGATGTACAGAATTTGAAGAGATAATGTGGAAAGAAGGATTTATTAGAGGATATCAAGCAGCAGAAGTAGAACTAAACCAAAACAAAGATGAGCGTACATGATTTTAAGTGGCAAGTAAAACACCCACTAACAGAAGAAATAAAGAAAATACCATTGACTAGATACCAAGACATACCTGATATAAATGATACTGAGAAGTATAATTGGGTACAAGTTGGTACAGAAAAATATGGTAGAAGTATGTATTGTACTAAAACTAAGATGAGACGTTCTCAAACAATGGGAGAGTTTTATCAAGGTGGAATAGTAGATTAAACCAAAACAAAGATGATAACTTTCAGCATTAATGATTGGATAAAAACAAATGGCAAAGTTATATTTTAGATACTCCACAATGGCTTCTGGTAAATCTTTAGATCTACTAAAGACAGCATACAACTACGAAGAACGTGAAAAGAAAGTAGTGTTAATCACATCCGGGATGGATGACAGGTTTGGTAAAGGATTTATCTCATCTAGGGTAGGTACACCATTCAAAAGAGAAGCAGAGACATTCTCAAAAACAACTGACCTATATCAACTAGTAAAAGACAAATACAATGATGTCAATTGTGTGTTAGTAGATGAATCTCAATTCTTAACCAAAAAACAAGTATGGCAACTAACGGATATTGTAGATGAAATGCATTGTGATGTTATTGCGTATGGGTTACGAAGTGATTTTAGAGGTGAACCATTTATTGGCTCAACATACTTAATGACATTATCAGATGACATACAAGAACTCAAAACAGTATGTACTTATGGAGATCGCACAACTATGAACATGAGAATACAAGATGGAACACCTATATTTGATGGAGATAAGGTTATGATAGGTGGAAATGACTCATATATTCCTGTGTGTAGAGAACATTATAAAAAGATGAGAAAATTACATTCGTAAATTTGGATTCCCAAAATATTCTTCGTATATTAAAGTAAATTAAAAAAGTTATGGAACCAGAAAAAGATATGTTTGATCAATGGCGAGACGAAAGAGAATCTCGTTCTTGGCTAAGAAGAAAGATAGATTATATTTCATTTTGGTGGAGACATGATGGTAAATATTTTCATCTTGAATTTAAGAGAGGTATTAAAAATCTGATATATTGGTTCCCTATTATTTGGAGAGATCGAAATTGGGATAGTCATTATATCTTTGAAATCCTAAAACATAAACTCAAAGCCCAATCCAAATATATCGGAGGCCGAGACATCCATGCCCAATCAAAAATGGATGCTGAAGTAATGATGACTTGTGTCAGACTAATGGAAAAGGTTCAAGATGAGTTTTATAGTTCAGAGTACTCTGATTATCATAAAACAAAACATTGGTTCGAACCTGCTGATAAAGAGGGTTATAGTACTTGGGAGTCTAGAATACTAAGTGAAGATTTTGATAGCTACATTAAAAAATATCCATTAATAGAAAAGAGAGTTATGAATGGTGAAGGCCCATTTCAACCTATATCGTTTAAACAAGAAGATAAACAAAGAATTGCGATGAACATTGGTCATATCAACCACAATCGAGCTAGAAAGCTGCTTTTCAAAATCATGGAACAAAATATTGAAAAGTGGTGGGATTAAATTTGGATTTCTAAAATATTCTTCGTATATTAAAATATAATGAAAAGGATGATTCAAAAGATACTATTATGGTGAAGTTTTGTTAAACCAAAAAAAAACCGTCTAAGGTG
>Ga0208547_1000055_pt1 | contig 48977 bp, 77 predicted proteins | sample DEB08_DNA_5_FD_185501 | JGI IMG/M metagenome (GOLD analysis project Ga0208547, IMG submission 185501) | Aqueous microbial communities from the Delaware River and Bay under freshwater to marine salinity gradient to study organic matter... | ecosystem: Environmental > Aquatic > Marine > Coastal ...
AGTTTTCATTCTACACTGACACAGACTCAACGTTTGTCAGTTCTCTACCTCTCTTGCATAAACGATATCCAGGATTTGACGAAACGGATGAGCAATTCATGATTGAAAAGACCAATGAAGTTGCAGCTGAAGTTCAAAAACATGTAAATGCAATGTATGACATATATGCAAAGCGTTTTCATAATGTTAATGAACATCGATTACAAATTAAACAAGAATATGTTGCAAAGTCTGGTTTATGGATTGCAAAGAAAAGATATGCTCAATGGGTGATATTCAAAGAAGGTAAGCCTACTGACAAAATGGATATCAAAGGTTTGGATGTGATTAGATCATCGTTCCCGGAAGATTTCAAGAAAATCATGAAAGAAACACTTTGGTTCATTCTGAAAGAAAAGAACAAGCAAGAAACTACAGATCTTGTAATGAACTTTAAGAATCGAATCAAAGAATCAGAAGTTCTCAATGTAATGAAAAACTCAGGTGTTAAGAACATTACAAAATATACAAAAGGTAGAGAAGCATTTGGCGGATATATGTCAGGAACACCTGCTCATGTGAAGTCAGCTATCAATTACAATGATCTCATTGAACGATCAGGCACTAAGACGTTTGCACAGTTAATTAATGGAGAAAAGGTTAAGTGGGGCTATCTTAGAGACAATCCATATGGATTTGATACAATGGCGTTACGAGGATACGAAGACCCACCAGAAATAGTTGAGTTTGTTGAAACATACATTGATCGGAACAAGATATTCGACAGAGAACTTCGAGGTAAATTAGATGACTTTTATGCCGCATTAGGATGGGATAAACTTCCAGAAAATAATAATATGAATAAGTTTTTCAGTTTTCAATGATATTTATTAATGTAGAGTCGGAGCTACATTGTAAAATATTTTCAAAGACCATGTGTTTAGTAGAGACTCCGACCTCGAACGGCACATGGTTCTTACTATTATGAAACGAAATTGTCCTGAATGTGGAAAAGAAAATTTACAAAAATCATCAAAATGTGATTTGGATTAATCAGTCTATTTTATTATAATAAGTTATAAATTTAAGGAATTTAGTTATGTATGGAAAAAAACAGTGGCGAGGCAGAGAGTGCGAAGGCCGCTACTCTGACTTAATGACAATGTTTGTTAGAGATTTAGAACGTGATGGCAATAAAAATAGTTATGGATTACTTGTCGACAATTTAGGAGAGTATCCTCACTATTATTTTACTATTGAGTATATGAAGAAGTGCCATGAAAATACTCCATATATCGATACAGTTAGATGGATATTAGATTCTAGCAATATGGCAGTAACTATTGAAGCCGATAAAGACACCATAGAACGCATCCCTCCAGACCTTGTTAATAGATGCCACATTATCTATCGAATTCATGATACAGCATTACAAGTGTTGAAAGACACCGATACGCTATCAATTGATGCGGGTTGGTATCGGGTGCATCAAGTAACTAAGTTGAACATGATGGAAATTACACCATCATCATATAAATTTGACGAAGAATTATGAAATATTCAGTATTTGTAACATTTGCAATAGAAGGATTTCATTGTTGGCCTGAAGCTAAAGATGTATTTCCAGAAGTAGCATTTTTGTCTGATAGACACAGACATATGTTTCATTTCAAGTGTTATGCTCACGTAACGCATACAGACAGAGATGAAGAGTTTATTCTAATGCAACGCAGAATAAAAAAGCAACTTAGAAATGCGTTCGGAGGCAACATATTAGAATTCGGCCGGATGAGCTGCGAAGATATTGGTGAGTGGTTGTTAGAACATAATAATAACTTGTATCGGGTAGAAGTATCTGAGGACAACGAAAATGGAGCGATTGTAGAAAGATGATTTACGTAGTAGATTTAGAAAGTATTCCAACACGATACACATCAGAGTGGAAGTGGTTTGTTCCTCAATGGCTTCAAGAAAATGGACTTGAGGTAACTGTTATTGAAGGTGATCAAGAAATTCCAGAAATGACTACACCAGGTGCATTCTTGAACTTTGGTGGTACTAATATGTATAAAGCTACTCAAGTCCACCAAATATCTCGATTATTCGTTGAAGACAAAATACAAGACGGAGATCAGTTTGTATTTACAGATGCTTGGCATCCCGGTGTTATCAACATCAAGTATATGTCTAAACTATTAGGTAAAGACATTACACTGCATGGTTTATGGCACGCAGGTTCATATGACCCAAATGATTTCTTAGGTAGATTGATTGGAAATGAAAAGTGGATACGTAATGCAGAAGCTTCTTTCTTCGAAGCATTTGATTATAATTGGGTAGCTACTTATTCTCACGAAAAACAAATACGTAATGTATTTCCAGATGTAAAATTACATCATACAGGTTGGCCGATGTCATATACACGAGATTTGTTGGACCGAGCTAAGCAAAAGGAAAGAAAGCCTATAATAGTATTTCCGCATCGTATTGCTCCAGAAAAGCGTTTAGATTTATTTGAAGAATTATCTAAAAGACCTGAGTTATCTCATTACGAATTTAGAGTTCCTATGCAAGAAAATCTTACAAAGGATCAATATCATAACCTGCTAGGAACAGCTCGTTTTGCTGTATCATTTGCAGAACAAGAAACATTGGGCATATCAATGTATGAAGCTGCTTGTGCAGGAGCTGTTCCAATTGTTCCAAATAGACTTTCATATGTTGAAATGTATTATGACGGTTTCAAGACAGATGGCACGGTAGATGCAGTAGTCAATAAAATATTAGAATTAGAATCTCATGATTTGCAGCGTGAAGCAAATGACCAAGCTAACTTGTTACATGAGCATTTCTTTTCAGCAACAAAATTACTTAATAAATTAAAGGAAATAAATGCAAGATAAAAGGTTTATATATTATCCTTCATTATCAGCAGGTTCTATGGTATCTGCATTCAAAAAGGATTATAAATTTTCAGATGGTACTCCCGTTAAATTTTATGACTCGAGATACCCAGCAGAATGGAGACATCCATACTTTTTGATTACTGCAGGTCATCATTACAAGAAAATGGATTTCCGCGATCAGCTCGGATTAGAAAAAGATGTATTAGTATTTGGCGACTCAGGTGGTTATCAGATTGCAACAGGAGCATTGCCATATTCAAATGAATTGAGAGAAAAGATCTTTCATTGGTTAGAAGCTAATTCAGATGTTGCAGCTAATTTGGATATTCCACCTAAGACTGTATACAAGAACAAGTTTCATGAATGTGCGGATATTTCATTTGATAATTTTAAATGGTTTGAAAAGAATCAATCAGGAAAGACTGCATTTATTAATATGCTTCAAGGATCTAATTCTGAGGAATATACATGGTGGTATCATAAATTCAAAGACTTTGATTTCAGTGGTTGGGCAATTGGTGGCCCGCAAAAGTTAGTAGACTTCATGTTTGCATTAGCTTTAATGCTTCAAGAAAAGGAATTTGAAAAAGAACATAACAAGTACTTGCACTTGTTGGGTATCAGTAAGATATCAGATTTCTTTATTTTAGCAACATTGCAAAAACTAATGAACAAGTTAACTAATAATAGAATATATGTTAGCACAGATTCATCATCGCCAGGACAATATCCAGTATATGGGACATATCTTCATTCTTGGAATTATAAAGTTCAATCATTCAGTGAATTGTATTTTCCTAAAAATAATGAATATCGTAGACAAACACATATTACACAAGGTAAGACTGCATCTACTCAAGTTGATAAGCATCAACATGTAGCTTGCGGATTAGATTGCCCGGCCTGTAAAGACTTTACATATGAATATTTAGAAGGCAAAACTGCAGAAGGGTTAGATCGTTATTCACAAGAAGCTATGCCTCGAATGGTAGTTCATAATACACATTTGTATGTACGATTAGCAGAAGATATCAATAAGGTTGTTGATAGCCATGTAGAAATGCTAGAAACACTTATTCCAAGAGACTTGTATTCAGTTATTCTATCAATGCATGAAATGTTTGCAGATCCAGACGCAGCAATGCATGTATATGAAAAATACAAAAAAGTATATAAAAAGTTTGGTGGTGATAGTATATCAACTATCAATGCTACATCATTCAATCAATTCTTTGGACAAAAGACAAATTAATTATAAAAATAGGTTACAAAATGGAGAAAAGTAAACTCGTAAATTTTATTAATCGTTATCATTTAGCAGGAAACTGTGAAGCGGTTATTGTAAAGGAAAATGAAAACGGCGTAAGCTGTGATTTAATTGACTCTGATCAGACAGTAGTTGGTAATGTTCAATGGAAAACCGATCCCTTTCTTAAAGGAGAGTTAGGTATCAATCACACAGGTACATTAACAAAGATGTTGTCAGCAGTAAATGAAAACATTGACATCAACGTAAAGGAAAGTGCTGGAAAGAACTTTTCAATGGAGATCAAAGAAGGATCTACCAAGATGACATTCATGTTGGCAGACACTACAGTTATCCCAGCAGTACCAGCAATCAATCAACAACCTGATTATGAGGTTAGCATTGACTTAGATGATGTATTCATCAATCGTTTCATTAAAGCAAAGAATGCATTACCAGATGCAAAGAACTTTGCCGTTCAAGTAAAAGAAGGTAAAATTCGTTTCATTATCAATTATACAACCATCAATGCAGATAATATTTCATTTGAGATTGATGGCGGGGTGAATCCAATGGAACCAATCATGTTCTCAGCAGACAAATTGAAAGAAATTTTGACTGCAAACCGCGGTGATATGGGTACGCTTCATGTTTCATCACAAGGATTGGCTAAAGTTGAATTTCACGGTCAGGATTTTGATTCTACTTATTTCCTTGTACAATTACAAAACTAATTGGATATGATAGGACAAGTAGAAAATACACTTTGGGTAGAGTCATTCAGACCTTCAACATTAGATGGATACATTGGTAATGAACATATCATAGAGAAAGTGCGCATCTTCATCGAAAATGGAGATGTGCCACATCTTCTCCTTTATGGACCTGCAGGAACGGGTAAAACGACACTTGCAAGGATTATCGCAAACGGCGTTGATTCAGATATTATGTATATCAATGCATCGGATGAAAACTCTGTTGATACGGTTAGAGATAAAATCAAAAGATATGCATCAACAGTAGGATTCAAGCGTTGGAAGATTGTGATTCTTGATGAGGCCGATTTCTTAACACCGAATGGTCAAGCAGCATTGCGTAATCTAATGGAAACATATAGCAAGACAACAAGATTTATTCTTACATGTAACTATGTTGAAAAGATCATCGATCCAATACAATCAAGGTGTCAAGTATTCGGTATTACTCCACCAAATAAGCGTGATGTAGCACAAAGATTAGTAACGGTTCTTGACGATAAGGGCGTAAAATATGATGTTAAAGATGTAGCAACAATTATCAATGCATCATACCCAGATGTCAGGAGAGCAATCAATGCAGCTCAAGCTCAAGTAGTCAACGGCGAATTGCGTATTGACAAGCAAAGCACAGTTCAAGCCAATTACATGACTGAAATACTTGAAGTGTTAAAGAATTTGAAAGATAAGAAGAAAGCATTTACTCAAATACGTCAAATTATAGCTGACAGCAAAGTAAAAGACTTTCAACCACTATTCACATTCTTGTATGATACAATCGACGAGTATGGAACAGGTCATGTTGCTGGTGTTATTTTAATATTGGCAGAAGCTCAATACCAAGATGCACACGTCGTTGACCACGAAATTAACATAATGGCAATGTTTGTTAAATTAATGAATGAGTTATGAATATAAAAGAAATACAACAAGAAATCCACAAAGTCAATGTAGAAAAAGGCTTTTGGGAAGATAGAAAAAATGTAGGTGAAGTTTTAATGTTAATCGTATCAGAATTAGGTGAAGCATTAGATGCGCATAGAGCTGATAAGAAAGCAGATGTTGAAGAATTTGACGCAAAAGCAATTGATAGAACCGAAGCAGCCGATTATCAAGCAGATTTTCAACAATGTATAAAAGATACATTTGAAGATGAAATTGCTGATACAGTAATTCGTATTCTTGATATGTGTGAAGGTTTTGGTATTGATTTAGAACGACACATTGAATTGAAATTGGAGTATAATAGAACAAGACCTTATAAGCACGGTAAAAAATATTAAACATGGCAGAAAAGAAAGCAGCAACTATCTTTGACTTTATCAATGGAATTACGCATCAAAAGAAAGAATGGTCAGAATGGTCAGATCATGATCAAAAACAGTTCTCTCCATTCATTGTTAATCGATTCTTATCAATGCGTATGGAACTAACTGAAGTTATCAATGAGTTACAGCGTTACACAATAGGTTTACTTTCTCCCAAAGATACTTATCGCTTGTATCATGGTCTCCTCCCATCAAACAAGACCTTCGCTAAATACATAAAAGGCAAGAAGGAAGATAAGTATGAAAAAGAGTTAGTTTCACAAGTAGCCGAACATTATCAGGTTAGCCTTGCTGAGGCTACAGATTATGTTGATCTTATGTCAAAGGATAGTTGCTCTTTCCTGCTACAACGTTACGGTTATCAACCAAACGAAATTAAAAAACTAACTAAAGGAGTGAAATGAGCAAATCCAATCAAAGTGCAATTCAATATTGTGAAGAAACATATCCGGAAATGATGGAAGAATACAAAAGGATTATGTGGGAACAATATGAAACCTTTTGTAAAAAACAAAGGAATTATGGGCCAGGCAATATTTCAGTAGGTACTGCATTGCAGACTGATGATGATATCAAACTATCACTGACAGGTTTATGGTTCAGAATGAATGATAAAATTCAACGACTAAAACAACTAGTAGTACTCGGTCAGCCAGATGAAGTGGGTGAATCAACTCAAGATACTTATGCTGATCTTTCAGTATATGGCATCATTGCACAACTAGTTCAAAACGGCAAATGGGCCAAGTAATTATTTGGATATTTCAAAGTAATTTCTTATAATAAAATAAAATGGCAAACGACATTTATTCGATAGTTACAGCAGAGTTTGAGACCGCAGATCAAGCAGAGGCATTCGCAAATAAATTTGGTGAGTGTGAACAAATTGATATGGAACTCTACAAATATTTAGGGTTTGACGACTTTCCAACACGTAGTGAAAATTTAGATCATGGCGGTGCAAAATGGTTTTATCTTAATGATTTGCCAGAGTCATATGACAACAAAGTACATTTCAGCGTAACATCTGCATGGTATATTCCAAACAATTTATTTGAAAAGATTGCTTTGCAAGAAAAATGTTCAATAACAGGTTATGCTGAAGATGAATATCGTAATGCATGGACATTGTTTGAGTTCAATCAAGACTTTGATGATCATGAAGTGTATGACTCATTCTTGCGAGAAGATACCGTATCTGACTTCATTACATGGTGCAAGCATAATACGATAAACTTAGATGAATTGTATGAAGCTGCAGCTGACGCAATGACGTTTGAAGATGACGCCAATGGTGGAGAACTAATTAGAGAGTTTCTTATTAAAGACCAAGAATGGTCAGAGTCATTCTTTTTTGGTATGCCTGCAGAATTTACATATACATGGGGAGATATGGAAATGATCCGAGAAGAAATAGAAGCACGATAAAATGCCAGACGTACAATATATTGCACCATTATTCAAATTAGCAAGACGTGATCCATTTACGGTACCAACACGCATTTCATATTCACAATGGTCAATGTATGAGAAATGTCCTAAACAATGGGAACTTGCATACATCAAAAAGTTAGCACCATTCACTCATAGCATTGAAACAACATTTGGTACTGCATTTCACGAAACAATGCAAGAATACCTTACGGTATTGCTTACAAAAGGTGTGAAGCAAGCAGATTGGATGAATTTCCGAAATACGCTTACAGAAAAGCTCAAAGCAGAATATGCGAAAGCTGTTGAACAGACAGGAGAGCATTTTTCCAATAAACATGAATTGGGTGAGTATTTAGAAGATGGCGTTGCTATTCTAGAATGGTTTCAGAAGCGTCGAAGACAATACTTTAGCACGAAGAATACAGAGCTGGTTGGTGTCGAATTAGATTTATGTGTGCCAGCATCAGAAAAAAATGCAAATGTATTTTGGTACGGATTCATAGATTTAGTAATTAGAAACACTGCAACTAATACCATATCAATCATTGACATTAAAACCAGTCGAATGGGCTGGAACAAATGGCAAAAGGCAGACAAATTAAAGGCTGCTCAACTCATAGCATATAAGACATACTTTTCAAAGCAGTATGGCGTACCAGTAGACAACATTGACATTGAATTTTTTATAGTTAAAAGAAAGCTTCTTGAAGAATCAATGTTTCCGCAAAAGCGAATTCAACAGGTAAGACCGGCATCTGGAAAACCTTCACGAAACAAAGTACAAAAACAAATTGATCAGTTTGTTGAAGAATGTTTCCAACCCGATGGTAAAAAAGTTGAAGATCGAAAATACATGGCTGTTGCTGGCAAAGGGGCAAAGAATTGCAAATATTGCTTCGCAAAAGAACGATATGATTTATGCCCAATGGAAAACCGTATCCGCGAATAACAATATTTACAAACTTTACACATATTTATATAAAAAGGTAAATATGAGTGAATTTAAATTTGAATCTGAATATAGTCGAGAATGTCCGCAATGTAGTGATTTAATTTTTCATAAAAATCAAAGGGCATTAAACCAAGCTATTCGAAATGGCAGTAAACCTTGCAAAAAATGTACCGCGAAGAATCAGTATGAAAAACGAGTACGTGAAGGAACGTGGAATTGTACAAATAAAGGACAAACATTAAAACGAGATAAGCCGAAATTTTGGAAATTATGTCCATCAGATGGTTGTGATGAATTAATGGGATATACAACATTACATATGTTAAAACAAAATCCAACTACTGTTTGTAAAAAGTGTGCGCGTAACACTGATGACGTAAATAACAAGATACGATCAGCAATACAAAATGAATCTGCAGAAACTAAACGACGTCGACGTACATCAGCTATCGCTAGATTAGAACGAACTATCACTGAAGACGGGAAAATGTTAGCTCCTAATTATAATTTGAAATCAATACCGATATTAGAAACAAAGGCAAAAGAACTGGGTATAACAGATTTACAGCATGCTGAAAATGGTGGTGAATTTTATATTAAAGAACTTGGTTATTGGGTTGATGGATATTCTAAAGAAAAAAATATTGTATTTGAGTTCGATGAACCAGGCCATTTTGATAAAGATGGTTTATTAAAGAAAAAAGATCAAATTCGACAAAAAGAAATTGAAGAATATTTAAATTGTACTTTTATTAGGATTCGTGAGTAATTTTCATTATATTATAGTATAATGTATCAGCACAAACACGCATATGTATATGAATATTTAATGAAACGTCATAAGCCTGACAGAGGATATGAACGTTGTTTATATACGTTGCTTACTGATATTGAAGGTCCTAATAACAAACAAAACAGAGAGATGTTAGAACGAGGATTTCGAATTGGTTATGGTTTCAAACCTAAACACATTCGTTATCGTTATGACGACTATCGAAAAAAATGAAAATAGCTGTAATTGGTAGCCGAGATTGGCAGAGTAAAAGAAAACTCCAAGATGTGTTGGGTCGTTTAAAACGATTAGACCAGTCGGTTACTGTATTAGGACAGGGAGGCGCAGAAGGTGCACCGCATATGGTAAAAAAGTATTCATTAGAATTTGGACTTCCTTATGTAGAATACAATGCATCATATACAGGTAAAAATATGTATTCTGCTATGCCAGAAGCATATTATGGCAAAAAGTATCATTTTTCACAGCTTCTTCATCGCATGACACTTATTGCAGATGCTTGCGATAAGATGATTGTACTTTCTGCAGGTAAATTAGACCCACAACTTGATACAGCAGTTAAACGAGCAAGAAAGAAAAACAAATCGGTTGTTATTCTCAAATAATATATTTATATTAAAATAAAGAAAAGGTTACGAATGGCAAAAAAGAAGATTCTGCTTCTGGCAGATGATCTACGGTTACCGTCTGGTATTGGAACTATTAGTAAAGAGATAGTTTTAAAGACAGTTCACAAATATGATTGGGTTCAAATTGGAGCTGCAATCAAACATCCAGAACAAGGAAAATTAGTTGATGCATCACCAGAATTTGTAAAAGAAACTGGAGTAGAAGATGCTTCAGTAAAAATTATTCCATGGGATGGTTACGGAGATAGAAATATACTATTTCAAGTAATTGAACATGAGAAACCAGATGCAATATTCCATTTCACGGATCCGAGATATTGGACATGGCTATATGCTCTAGAGCATGAGCTAAAAACACGATATCATCTTCCAATTATTTATTATTCAATTTGGGATGATTTGCCATACCCAATGTGGAATGCTCCTTTCTACGGCAGTTCGGATTTGATTATGGGTATTTCAAAACAATCTGACAACATTCACAGAGAAGTACTAGGGCAGAATGGGTTCAATGTAGTTGATTTAAATCTAGATGAAGTTCATTTTGAAAAAGACTCATGGAATACTGTATATACTGCATATGTTCCTCACGGATTAGATGATACATATTACAAGCCATTGCCTAAAGATGATGATGCATATCAAAAAATGTTCAAGCAACTAAAAACAGATAATGGTGTTGATTTCTTAGTAATGTGGAACAATAGAAACATTAGAAGAAAACTTCCAGGTGATGTTATTTTATCATTTGAGCATTTCCGAAAATCATTACCAGAAGATCAACAAAACCGAGTAGCACTTGTTATGCATACTTCAATAGTAGACGGTAATGGAACTGATTTAAGAGCAGTTTGGAAAGCAGTAGCACCAGATGCTAAAGTATTATTTTCAGACAAGAAATTGGCTGCAAAAGATCTTAATGCAATGTATAATGTAGCTGATGTTGTCGTAAACATTGCATCAAATGAAGGTTGGGGACTTAGTAGCACAGAAGCATTACTTGCAGGTACTGTCATTGTAAATACTGTTACTGGAGGATTGCAAGACCAAATGAGATTTGAGGATGAGAACGGCGATTGGATTACATTTGATCAGAGTTTCACCACAAACCATACAGGAAAATATAAGAAACATGGGGAATGGGCTAAGCCAGTATTTCCAAGTAATAGATCATTACAAGGATCGCCGGCTACTCCATATATCTTTGATGATAGAGTTCGTTTTGAAGATGTGGGAAACGCAATACTAGAGTGGTGGGAAACTTCAGACACAAAACGACAAGAAGCAGGTATTGCAGGACGAGAATTTTGTTTGACACATGGATTAACAGCCAAGCAGATGGGCGAATCAATGATTCAACATATTGACTTTTTGTTCACTCAACCAAAAGACGCTCGGCCTAGATATACATTTAATAAAGTAGAATCCACACAATACGAAAATATAGGTATTACCGAATGAGAAAAGTAGTTATAGCATCACCAGTACAGACACAAAGTGGTTATGGGCATCACGCAAGAGAAGTTATTTCTAATCTAATAGAAAAAAAATCTAAAGAATGGGATATCAAGCTGATTTCGTTGCCGTGGGGGCATACACCATTTTCATATCCTATTTCAGATGATTGGAAATCAAGATTCATTTCTTCGCAAATGCAAGAACAACCTGATATATGGGTACAAATAACAGTTCCTAATGAATTTCAAAAGGTAGGCAAGTTTAACATAGGTGTCACTGCAGCGACAGAAGGCGACATTTGTCCTCCGGATTGGATTGACAAAATCAATCAAATGGATGTTACTATTGTGCCAAGTGAATTTACAAAACAAGTAATTCTAAATACAGCACAAGCAACACAGAAATCAGTTGCTAGTAACATACAGGTTATTCCAGAATATTTTGATGAAACATGTTATGATAATAGTAAACCGCTGATTGAATTAACAGGAATTGATCAAATAGAAGAATCATTTGCATTTCTTTCAGTGGGTCATTGGTTGCAAGGCAATTTAGGTCAAGACAGGAAAGACATTTCTGGAATGATACATACATTTTTCAATACATTTAAAAATCAAACTTCTGCTCCGGCATTGATTTTAAAAACATCAGGTGCAACATATTCAGTTACTGACAGATTTGAGGTTGAAAATAAAATTGCACAGATTAGAGACTTGCATAAGAAAGATCGTTTACCAAATGTATACTTGTTGCATGGAGATTTAACTGATGATGAAATGAATTCATTGTATAATCACCCAAAGGTAAAGGCAATGGTATCATTCACAAAAGGTGAAGGATTTGGACGTCCGCTACTTGAATTTGCAACTACAGGCAAACCTATTATTGCTCCACACTATTCTGGTCCTGCAGACTTCTTGAACAAAGACTTCATCTGTGCTTTGCCTGGAGGAGTGACTCCAATTGATGCATCCGCACAAAATCAATTTCTATTGAAAGAAGCTAAATGGTTTACTGTTGATTATCGTTATGCAGAAAAGATGTTGAAAGAAGTCAAGAAAAATTATAAAAAGTGGCTTGAATTAGCAAAACGTCAAAGATATTATGCAATTAACAATTTTAGCAAAAAAGCGGTAAGCAAACGATATGACGAATTAATAGAAATTATCGATAAAGGAACAGAGTCAATTCCAATGCAACAAGACTTGAAACTTCCTAAATTGAATTTACCAAAATTACAAAAAGTATGAGTACACGAGAAATAGCAGAAACTATAGTAGAATTAATTGAATCTACAACTAATACATATGACGCAGTAGAACAAGTAGAAAAATATTTAGAACAATTATCATGAAAATTTCGTATGCGATACCAGTCTGTAATGAGATTGATGAAATCAAACGATTACTCACATTCTTAATCGAAAATAAAAGAGATGAAGATGAAATTGTAATAGTATATGATTCAGTAAACGGCACCAAAGAAGTTAGAGAATATCTTGTTTCAGTAGACCCAGGAACATCGTATCAACCATTACAAGATTATCCTGTTAGATGGTATTCATATGATTTTGATGGTGATTTCGGGAAAATGAAGAATTGGCTTACTGATATGTGTACGGGAGATTACGTATTTCAGATTGATGCTGATGAGATGGTTGATAATTACTTATTTTCAGCATTACCTCAAGTTTTAGAACATAACCAAGTAGATGTAATAATGGTTCCCCGAATCAATACGGTTGAAGGATTGACTCCTCAACACGTGTCAAAATGGGGTTGGCAAGTAAATGAAAAGGGTTATGTAAACTTTCCAGACTACCAATGGCGTATTTATCGTAACTCAGAATCAATACGTTGGAAAAATCGAGTACATGAAGTGTTAGATGGGTACAAGACATTGAGTCATTTACCAAGAAATCCAGAGTGGTGTTTGAAGCATCACAAAACAATTGCGAGACAAGAAAAACAAAATAATTTTTACGAAACGTTATGAAAACACTGTTATGGAAAAAGACAATTTAATTATATATGTTTCTTCTAGAAATAACTATGATATGCTAGAAGGAGAAGTATTAAAAAACATCGATATTGAAGGGTTTGAGTTTGTTAACGTAGATGATAATTCATGTGAAGAGGAATTAGAAAAAGGTAAAGCTATTTGTAAGAAACATGATATAGTTTTCCTAGAAAATAAAGATCGTGGCGTACAAATGGCTACACAAACCTTAATTGATTTTATTAATGAGAATAGATCTAATTGTAAATGGATAGTGTGCTTTCAACATGATATATATCCTATATCTGAAAACTTTTTTAGTGAACTAGACAGTTATATAAAATCAGATAAATTAGAAGATTTTGGAATAATTGGGTTTAACGTTTTAGATCATGGCGGCTATACATTAAATAGTTATGACTTATTTCAACAAGGTGAGTCTCCATTGGGAATGATAGGGATGTGCCATTTATCGGTACAAAATCGATCTAAACGATGGCTATGTACAAAACAACAAGCAGAGTTATTAAAACAAGATGTTTGGAAAACTCCTTTTATAGTAGAATTTCCAATGTGGGCTGCAGTTGGAATTAATGTAAATAATTGGAATGAGTATATCATACCAACCAATCAATATCATTTTCATTTGTGGTTACCGGATATAGCAATGCAGTTTAATTATAAAAATAAAGCGTGTTTAATCTTACCAGATTTATATTGTTTAAACAATCAGTCTTTGAAAGAAAAATACGATATAAATAAAAATTCAGCTCAGGGAGCAATGCGAGGAAATGATTATCATTTTGGAGAATATTCTAACTTCACCGCATGGAAAGAAAGATGGGGGTGGCATTATGAAAATGTTCATGAAAATTTTAAAGAAATACAAGATCATTACTCGAACACTCTTATTTTAGAATTTTTTAATCATGATATAAATAACGGACCATTAAGGAGTTTTAACATATGAATATACTAGTAACAGGAGCAGCTGGATTAGTAGGCAGCCATACAACAGATTTATTGCTTGACGCAGGGCATATAGTTGATGGAATTGACGACTTATCATATGGTACATTAGAAAACTTGTCAAATGCTATAAAAAATAAAAATTTTAAATTTATACATGACAAAGTAGAAAATATTGAAAACTATAAAACAAAATATGATGTTATATATCATTTTGCATCATTAAAAAAAGCATGGGATGGTAGTGTATTGTCTGCAGATATATTAGACACAAATTATCATATGACCAAGATCTTGGTTGATCGTTGTTTGCGACACAAAACTAAGTTTATATTCGCATCTACTAGTGATATATACGGCAATTCAAAAACATTTTGTGAAGATGATGACATAACAATGGGTGCTCCTACAAATGTTCGATATTCATATGCATTATCAAAATGGTATAGTGAACAACACATACTAAATACCTTTCAACAACAAGGACTAGAATGCACTGTGATACGTATCTTCGGATGTGCTTCAAAACGTTCTTCAAAAACATGGAGTGGAGGCCATGTACCATTATTTGCAAAATTAGCATCGCAAGGACAAGACATAGTAATACACGGCGATGGAATGCAAACGAGATCAATTTCCCACGCTAATGATATTGCTACAGGATTTGTTTCAATATTGAACCATCCAAAAGAAACAAATGGCGAAATTATTAATTTAGGTACTAATGAGCAAACTACCGTAAAATACATTGCAGAATTTGTTAATTCATATTTCAGAAAAAAATCAAAAATAATATATGTGCCTGCAGAAAAAGTATTTGGTAACTATCAGGAAATATTAGTTAGATTTGCAAATATTGATAAAGCTAAAAAAATATTGAATTACACAATTAAAAACAGTACAAATTCAGTAGTTCAAGAAATTTGTTTAGATTTAAAATTTAAAAAATGAAAATAGCAGTAATAACACCAATTGGTCATTTAAATGGAGTATTAGATCTTCTGCATACAAAAGGAGAGGTAGTTCTTCATGAAACTGCATCAAAAGAGCAAGTTCGAAATTTATTAATTAATGATAATATCGATACTATACTTTGTAACCCGAATCAACAAACATATAAAATTGATGAAGAGTTATTGCAAGGAACGTCTGTTAAATTAATTAATACGTGTTCAACTGGTATGAATCATATAGATGTAGAATATTGTAACGATAATGATATCAAAATATTCTCGTTAACAAAAGATTATGATTTAATTAAACAGCTTCCATCAACATCTGAATTAGCATTTGGATTAATGATGTCATTGATACGAAATATACCACAAAGCAAACAACATGTTTCTGAATATAATTGGGACTATACAAAGTTTGTAGGTCGTGAAGTTAAATCATTAACAATTGGTATCATTGGATATGGTAGGCTTGGAAAAATGATGCATGATTATTGCAAAGCATTCGGAGCTGATGTAAAAGTATATGATCCGTATATACGAGAAGATATGGATGATGCATTTTTACTCAATACTTATTGCGAATTACCAATTATGTTCGAACAATGTGATGTTATATCATTACATGTACATGTAACGCCAGAAACGACTTACATGATTAATAAAAAATTACTTGGATATAGTAAAAAATCTCCATATATTATTAATACCAGTAGGGGAGAAATAGTTAATGAACAAGATATTATAGAAGCATTGGAAAATAAGGTTATATCGGGATATGGTGCAGATGTAGTTGAAAATGAATTTGACAATCTAAAAGCATCTCCTATTATACAAGCAATGAATCGAGGAGAAAACATAATAGTTACACCACATACTGGTGGAATGACGATTGAAGGCCAAACTAGAGCATATAAATGGGCAGTAAATAAATTATGAAACGTCCAAAAAAAATATATTTAGATCAAAATACAATTAATGATTGTATACAATCAATTGATAACTTTAAAGTAGAGTTAGATTACATTGAATATGATATTTCATACTTTAAAGAATTCGAACGAATAATTATAGTAGGACTTCAACGTTCCGGCACAACATTTACAGCTCAAGCTATTGCAAAAACATTGAATTATAAGTTTATTGATGAAGGCGCATTTGGAGTAAAAAATTCAAAAATATTTAAACAATTGATTCAACAATCAAATATCGTTGTTCAAGCTCCTTCAATGACTTATAAAATACAAACGTTGGTATCTGAAAATGATTTAGTAGTTTTTATGAATAGGAAGTGGTCAGACATAGTAAAATCAGTTTATCGAAAAAATAACAAATTGAGTAATTGGATTTTCATGAAAACAATGTATGAGGTAGATAAATTTTATTTTACAGACGCAGATCCCAATTGTTTGGATACGTTTAACACTCATGTAGATATCAATAGTTATTATCTAGATTCATATTATAAAATTTGGAAACATTATCAATCTAACGTTATTAAAAATAATATAACATTGGATTATGAATCAATGAAAAATCATCCGTTATGGATTGATAAAACTCAAAGAACTAATTTTTCACCGAAACAAACAGGAATATGAAAATATTAACAATTATACCAGCAAAAACAGATTCAACAAGATTACCTAAAAAAAATATACAAAAAATTAAAGGTAAAACATTAGTTGAATATTCAATTGATTATGCAAACTCAAGTAAACATAATGTAGATATAATAGTTTCATCAGAATCTACAGAAGTTAAAAATATTGTAATGTCATACGGAGTTATTTTCCATAATAGAAAAAAAGAACTATGCGGAGATACAGAAGTAGTTGATGTATATTTAGATATTGTAACTAATTTAGTCGAAGATTATGATTTAGTAGTATGTTTGCAGCCAGATAATCCAAATAGATCACACACATTTGATGAATGCATTCAATATATGATTGATAATAATTATGATGATCTAATAACAGTTAATACAGAATATAAACGTAGTGGATCTGTACGTATATTTAAATTTGATTATTTGAAATCTGGTCAAGTAAGTAAAAGATTAGGATGTATAAAAGATGATGCAATCGATATACATTATCAACAAGATTTAGAACGAGCAACAGAAAGGATACAACAATAATGGCATTATTCGGAAAACAAAGATTCCCAGAATCATATCAAAGAGCAGTAGGTATGGGAGCTAGCGAAGTTTTACATAAAAACTCCCGGGAACTAGTTAATATTTTAAAAAAACATAACGTTTTAAATAGTGAGTCATCAGTTTTTGAATTAGGATCTGGGCCTGCACGAAATTTATATTATATATACAAAGAATTTGGTATTGATAATTTATTTTGTAGTGATTTGTTTCGAGATGCATCTTTAAATAGTATGTCAAATGAAATAAAAGATATAGTTACCTTCTTTGAAGGAGACTCACAAGATGTTATTGATAACACTATTATACCTAACTTAGATTTATTTTTGGTTTCTGACCATTTAATGCATCTTCAATACGAGAAAGCTGATCATATTATTAAAACTATCATAGAAAAATGGAATCCTCCGTACATTATGATTCGAGAATTGAAAAAAGAATTTGAAACGCCAGATCATCCCAGACTGTTTCATAATTATGATCAGTTTTTAACTAGTTATGATATGATTAGTAATACTAGTAGCGAGCAAACAGATGCATATTTTATTTGGTTATTAAAAAGGAAATAAATGATAGTTATAGCAGAAATAGGATGGAATCATGGCGGTAATATGCAGTTAGCAAAAGATATGGCAAAAGCAGCAAAAGATAGCGGTGCCACTTATGCAAAATACCAAACATGGTCAGTAAATAGATTAAAGCCAGGAAGTTGGGATACAGATGGCAGAAGAGAGATTTACGAAAAGGCAGAATTATCTAAACAAGATCACATCGAACTTATTGAATATTGTAATCAAATAGGAATTAAATTTTTATCATCGGTTTTTAGTATACCAGATGCCAAATTATTAAAAAAATTAGGATGTACTGACGTTAAAATACCAAGCTTTGAGTCTAGAAATTATGAGCTCATTGAATATTGCGGTAAACATTTTAAAACAGTGTTTATGTCTACTGGTACTTCTACATTGGATGAAATAAAAGAAAGTAAACGATATTTTGGAACAGCAATTTGGTATTTAATGCATTGTGTTTCTACATATCCATGTGATTATTCAATTGCAAATCTTCCAAAAATGATATCGTTAAAAAAGATGCATGACAGAGTTGGTTACAGTGATCATATACAAGGAATTGATTCGGCAAAAATAGCTATCGGATATGGGGCTCAGGTAATAGAAAAACATTTTACCATAGATAATAATCTTCCTGGCAGAGATAATAAATTTGCAATACTACCACATGAACTTCTTGGTTTAACACAGTATATTTCATATATTAATAATATGATGATTGATCATGGTACTGGATATAATGAATTAGAAACAGATTCAAGAGAAAACTATGCAGGTAGATTTAATGGATAACGTTAGTATAATTATACGAAACCGAAATGAATCTGAGTATATTGGATTTGCTATACAATCATGTATAGATCATTTCAAAAATCCAGAAATAATCATAGTAGATAATAATTCTACAGATGAGTCATTAGAAATTGTAAATTTATTTATAGACCGAACTGATATAAAAATAGTTGAAATCACTGATTATACACCAGGTAAGTCAATTAATTTAGGAGTTCAGAATGCTTCGCGCGATATTATATTAGTTTTATCAGCACATTCGCAAATTACTGAAGTTAATTTAGAAAGAGTACAAGAAATTCTTATTCATCATAAAGCAGTAATGGGCCAACAGAATCCAATATATCGAGGCAAAAAGATTTCAAAACGATATATATGGAGTCATTTTATAGACGAACCATGTGTTAACATGTACTCAGATATAGAAAATCGACAATTTTTACATAATGCATTTTGTTTTTATAAACGAGAAGATTTACTAGAAAATCCAATGCCAGAACAATATCCTGGAAAAGAAGACAGATTCTGGGCTATTGACATAGTAAATCGAGGTTACACCTACTGGTATTCTCCAGAATTTAAATGTAATCATTTTTATACTAACAATGGCGCAACATGGAAAGGTATAGGATAATGAAACAACGTATTTTACTATTGTTTACTAATCATCGTGTTGCAGAAAAATTATGGCCTATTATACCTGAGTTATCTAAAAACTATGTTATTGATTTGTTTTTAATTGGGTTATTCAGTAACGAGACGCCATGGGTGGGCGATATAGATGAACGTCAATTAAAACTAAACCAATATAAAGATTACATTGATAACATAATACAAGGTCCGGGGGTTCGGTATCATGGCGATCGGGTAAAACAAAGTCTTTGTAATTATGTAGATATAACTAAATATGCATTTGTAATATATGATGACAACAGAAAGAAACCAGAATATGATATTCCAGCATTTTATCAGTACTGTAAACAAAACAATGTCACAGTAATTGGCAATTCGCATGGAAATGAAAATTCGCCACATAATGAAATTGGAACAGCGTATGACTATCGAATGGATTTTCATAACGGAGGAATTCCAGCTAATGATACATTAAAACATGTAAAACGTAATAACAAACATATATTAGTTATAACTAACTTTTTGTCAAATCGTAATTCTATCTTTCCGATTAATTTTGATAAATCATTTATACAACAAACAGGTTTATTAGAATTACAGGAAAAGTTTCAATGTCCTATAAAAGTAAAAATAAAAACGAGACTTGATAAACCAAATTATGTTGAAGATATTGAATATGTTAAAAGTTTACTTGATTGTGATATTGTTACAAATTGTGAGGATATTGATCAATTGATAGCAGATTCAAATATAGTAGTCGCTGCACCATCTACACTATGTTTTAAGCCTATACAATTAGGAATACCAACTGTGTTAATTAAAGGTGCAGGTGCAGCAGGTGCATTTTATTCATATCCTGGATTAGTCGAGATGCAACCAGATATTGTGAAACAGAATATTGAAGAACAAATTAAACATGGTAGATATGATAACTACATACAAACAACTATAAAAGGCGGAGAAGAATTTTGTAGTACAAAACATTATATTAAATACATTGAAACATTGATATGAAGAAAGAAAGATTAGTAGTATATACAGCGCTGTTTACAGATGATATTCAACATATATACGGAACATTACCAGAATATGAAGATACTTCTATAGAATTCATATGTTTTACTAATACACCACATTTAAAATCAGATACATGGGATATTAGATTAGTTGATATCAATGATGATATTTCTCCAAGAAAACAAGCTCGTAAATATAAAATGTTACCACATAACTATTTACCGGAATATGATGCATGGATATGGATGGACAACTCATGTTTATTCAGATATGATCCTATAGATTTGTTTGATTTTTATATGAGAGATTCAGATATATGTGTTCATGAACATTGTGATAGAACTAATATAGAACAAGAAGCACAAGTTATCATACAACGAAATTTAGATGATCCTGACTTAGTAAATAAACAGATACAACGATACAAACAAGAAAAATACAAAGATCAAGGATTATATGAGACTGGTATATTAATGAGACGAAACAATAGTGACATTATTGGATTCAATGAATTGTGGTGGCAAGAAATAAACAATAATTCTATTCGTGATCAAATTTCATTTCCATATGTTTTATGGAAGCATGATCGGATACGTTTAAATGCAATTAAAGAAACATTTGTAGCTCATCGGTCTCTATTAAACAAAAAACAATCCGAACATTTTTATACAGTACCGAGAAGTAAGGTTAAACTAATATGAAAATAATATATAGAATATCAGACGCAGGTTACAACAAAGTAAAACCAGAATATATCAATAATGAATTATGTTTAAAGAATGCTACTACAGTATTTAAAGATGCTAACTGGAATATTATTGCTGATAATATTTCTGCAGAAACAAATGATATGATTCAAAAATATAAATCTAGAGATCATATTGATTATGTATCTGTAGGACATGGAGCTGGTACTTTTAATTTAGCATTAGATCTTGCTTTAAAATATAATGATGATGAAATTGTTTACTTTATTGAAAATGATTATTTACACAAACCAGATTCTGAAAAAATAATACAAGAAGGATTTAGTTTAGGAGCATCATTTATAGCTCTATATGATCATCCAGATAAATATTTAGATCCTAGCCATGGAGGCAATCCATTTTGCGGCGGCGGAGCTGAAGATACTAGAGTTTATTTAACTAATAGTTGTCATTGGAAAATAACAAATAGTACAACAATGACATTTGCTGCAAAAGTATCTACACTAAAACGTGTTGAGCCTATACTAAGAAAATGGACATCTAGCACACACCCAAATGACTTTCAAATGTTTTTAGATTTAAGACAACAAAATGAATTGCTAATAACATCACTACCGGGTTATGCAACTCATGGCGAGACTGCGTGGTTATCACCTTTAACAGATTGGAGTAAAATATGATATCAGTAATAATACCAACATATAAAAGCACAGAACATTTAAATTTATGTTTGCAATCTGCATTTTTTGGGGTAGTAAACAGAAGAAATGTACAAATATTAGTTGTTGTCGATGGTACAATGGATATAGTAAAGCCAGTACTAGATAAATATAGAGACCATGGGGTTGAATATTTAGATCTACAAGAAAACCAAGGATTGTGTCGTGCAACTAATATGGGTGTATACAATGCTCGTCACGAGAAAATACTTATTGTTAATGACGACAATGTATTTCCAATGCATTGGGATCGAGACTTAGAAGATCTAGTAATGGACCGGGGTTTCGTATTTGCTCCAAATCAGGTAGAGCCATACCCTAGCATGTTTTCTCAGTTTGTCATACAAGATGACTTAGGAACTACACCAGCTGACTTTGATTTAGAACGTTGGTTTCGCAGATCCGCACTAATTCAAACGAATCCACAGGGCATTGCAATGAATGGATCAACCCTTCCTATATTTATGCATAAACAAGATTATTTAATGATTGGAGGATGGGATGAAAATTATCCTATGGGTATGGTAGCAGATTGGGACTTTTTTTTAAAATGTAAACTAAACGGATTTCAGATGTGGAGAGCATTTGATATTCCATTTTACCATTTTGCGTCAGCTTCTGTTAATTCACATGAAAGACAAGTTGCAGAAAGAAACGGACATCAGTATGCGGCGTATAAGTGGGGAACTAATATCAAGCACAACCCATTAAATAATGAAAAGTATTTATGAAAAAATTAACACAACAAGACTTAGAAAACTTATTAAATGATGAAGCCGATTCGGATGCGGTAAATCGTAAAGAACAAAAGAGCAAAAAGAAAAAACGTAACCATATTTATAATAAAGAATCAGAATAAGTTATTCTTCTCATCCAGTTATGTCAATGATTCAATAAAGGGAGTCATATGGCGTTTAAAGATATTTTCAAAGATAACAACGTGTTTAACGAAAAAAACATTGTAGGCTTTGCATCATTTGCAATCATGGCCGTATTTGCAGCTGCAGATGTAATTACCGGCTTTATGGGTAAAGAACTTGTTATCAGTGATACCATTTTCAATTCATTTGTAATCATTACATTGGGTTCGTTTGGAATCGACGGTGTTACAAAAATATTTCAAAAAAAGGATGAGGAATAATAAATGGCGTGTTTTACAAGAGAACAAATACAACAAGCAGTAGAAGGTAAAGGTTATCGTTGGTTTGAAGGCGGTGACTACAATTTGAATATTGTAGGAGTTAGAAATTCAGAAACTGGCGGGAAAGTTACTAATAAATTTGATGACTGCGTAACTGTATCATATAGTGTGAATGGCGAAAACAAATTTCACTGTTTTGAAGCAACAACTGACCCTGGTTTACATTGGGAAAGAAACCTATTAAACAAAGATGGTGTTGCAATCTTAGTACCTGGTCAATATAGAGGTTCTCATACAATTGGGTTACATCAAGGTAAGTATGAAGCTCTTAGACAACATAAACCATTAAAAGTTTATAGAGATAAAAACAAAGATGGTGTATATGACTTCTTAGAAGAAAATATTCACGAAGGTATATACGGAATCAATATTCATAGAGCTACTTCCAGAGAAGGTGGAAAATCTGTACAAATAGATAAATGGTCTGCGGGATGTCAAGTAATTGCAGCAAATGCAGATTTCAAATTGTTTATGGAGTTAGTAAATAAGGCTGCAAAACTATACGGAAACTCATTTACTTATACATTGATTGAAAGTAAAGATATTTCATAATGAAAGAATTATCTGATATATTTATAACAAAAGAGTTCAAAGAACTTCGATGGACTCAGCGATTATGGATACGAATAAAAGTGGCATTCATAGAATTAATTCAATATGGGTTCTAAAATGGAATTATTAAAATCAACCTGGACACAGGTTATTATGTCGATTAGTACGGTGTGTGCATTTATGGGTTCATATTTTATGAATTTAACCGCAGATAATACAGAACAATATCTTGCATTAACTTCAGTAGTTCTATTAGATGGGTTCTTTGGTCTTATTGCTGGAATTAAAAGAGAGGGATTCAAAACATACAAAGCAATTAAAGTTTTAAAAACACTATTTGCTTGGGTATTAATATTAACAGTAATTCTTTCAGTAGAATTAGGATTTAAAGGCACATCTTGGTTATCAGAAACCATTTTGATGCCTTTTATTGTTTTCCAACTTATCTCAGCTCTTAAAAACGCCTCAATGGCAGGATTCATCAAAACAGAGTTACTTAATAAGATTCTTGATAAGATTGACCAACATAAAGGAGATAGAAAATGAAAACGTTACTACAATATATAACATCAACCAGAATGGTTTACTTTCTAATGTCAATGGTATTGATAGTAGGGTATCTATTTCAATCTTGGGAAGTTGTAATATTTGTTTGTTTGATGTTACAAATCGGCCTTTGGACAGGATTCTGTCCTTCAAAATACTTTTTTGAGAAATGTGGGTTTAAGAAAACGGAGCTGTAAATGAACGCTCTGGATGGAATATCTATAAATTCCAAAATCTCCTTAATAGTTGCAGGTCTAATTATGATGACCTTCTTTACAGTACAAACCTGTATTGTATTTGGGATATGTGAACCAACCTTATTTCTTGCCAAATTTGGATGGGGTTGTGTTGTATTCTTTATGCCACCATTCTTTAAAGTGGTAAGTGAGTTTATTCAAAACAAACAACAAATCAAAAACGATTTAAGTAAAAAAAATGTTTATTTAGAACACGCTGCAAAAATTATCAGACATGATATGCATAGTGGTATCAATACTTACATTCCAAGAGGATTAAATTCACTTCAAAGAAGATTGGATGATGAACAAAAGAAAAAACTAAGAGCACCACTACAATTATTAAGTGATGGTGTTAAGCATGCTCAAAAAGTATATAGTGGAGTATATGAATTTACTAATTTAGTAAAAGAAAATGCTCAGATGTCGAAAACACCAAATAACATTAAACAAATCTTAGATGAATATTTATCACTTACTGCATATAAAAATCAGGTTCTTTTAGATGATAATTTACCTGTATCATTAGAAGTAAACGAACCACTTTTTTGTACTGCAATTGATAACTTAATTAGAAATGGATTAAAGTATAATGATTCACCAACAAAATGGGTTAAAATATATTTTGAAGGTAATTATAATAAAGGGAGCTTCATTGTTATCGAAGATAATGGTAGAGGTATGACTCAGAGTGAATTTGATGAGTTATCTAAACCATATGTTCGTAAAGAAGGTCAAAAAGAGAAAGGAACGGGTCTTGGGTTAAATATTTGTAAAGCTATACTAAAGGAGCATGGTTTTGAACTTTCAATTGAAGAAATAGAAGACGACCCCGACACAGTTGAAATTGAAAGTGGAACTAAAATGAGAATAAAGATATGATTGATTCGTTAATGTTAGTAGATGATGAAAATTTGTTTCATCTTGTGTTTGAAGATGCGTGTTCTCTATTAGATATTACTCTTGCATTAGAAGCGTTGGATTCTTCTGATGAAGCAGATAAACTTTTTAAGAAATGGTTTACAAATGGACCTGTAGATGAAAGGCCAGATTGTGTATTTGTTGATTTAAATATAATTGGGTCTTCGTTTGATGGTATTGAACTAATCAGAAAAATAAATTATGATTATGGTAATGGAGTAGTTATCGGAATCATCTCATCTTCTCAAGATGAACAAGAAATTGAAAAAGCTAGAGCAGTTGGAGCTCAATTTTGGATTATTAAATCAGATGATATAGAACCTCGTTTAGAAGAATTCAAAGCTGATTATGAAGGTTATAAAAATAGAACAGCACCTTTCAAAGTGTACAAGTAATGAAGAAAGATGAAAATACAAAAATCTACGAGGGATATTCTATTAGAAATAGCCAAACATAAGAGAGTTTATGTCGAGGGTAACTTTCTAAAACTCATTGAGCCAGAAGAAGGTGATGAAGAGTTTGAAGAATATTTAAAGTTATGTAAAGAAAAAGATTCAACTTCTCGTAGAAAAAGATTAGAAGTTACAAAACAAGTTCAAAAACAAAATTCTGAATTAGAGAAGGCTCAAAAAGAAAACAAAAGAGTAAATAGACAATTAGAAAAAGCTCTTAACGAAGCTATAGATTCTGCAGAACAATCAAAAAAATCAAAAGAAGAAGCCGAAAAGGCAAAAGAAGAATTGGAAGTTGCATTACAACATGCAGAACAATCAAAAGAAGAAGCCCATAAATTAAAGGCTGAAGCAGAACTCGCAAAAGAGGTTGCAGAAACCGACCTCTCCTTACTTCAAAAGAAAACACAAACCGAATTGATGGGTAACATCGTAAGAGTTGCTCTATGGGTTATTATGGGTGTAGGCTTACTTACTACAGCATTATATGTATTTGTGATGGTAAGAGGATTAGATGCTAAAATTATTGAATCAACCTGGTCAAATCTATTTGGTATCTTATTAACAAATTCATTCAGTATTATTGGTACTATTATGGGTGTTAAACATGCTACTAAAGACAAAGAATAGGATCTTCCCAATATTTTCATTATAATATGTTATGGATTATAAAAACATACTGTACGGAGCATTATTCTTTATTTTAGGACAAGCTGTTGTTTGGATTCAAATCAACGGTCCTATCATATGGACTTGGGCTAAAGAATGGAGATGGGCTTTAATGTTGGTGGGTGTACCTATTACATGGTTCTTTATGGAGGGCACACGCTATCTAGTAGAAGGTTTTAACGGTTCTTTCTGGCCAAGCAGATTCATTTCATTCAGTATGGGTATCCTAGTTTTTACGTTGTTTACATGGTTATTTAGGGGCGAAGGCGTATCTCTTAAAACTGCAGTATCGTTAGTACTTGCACTAGGCATCATTTGTACACAGCTCTTTTGGAAGTAAACATATTTATAATAAATGAATATGTACAGGAGTATATAATGAATATAGATAATATCATCAGAGAAGAAATTGCTCGATTAAATGAAGTTTCATTAGACGTAAATAAATTAGGTGATGCTTTAGCAGACGTTGAATCCGGCGGGGGAGATTATACAGTAACAAACCCTAAATCATCAGCTGCCGGAAAATACCAATTTTTATGGAATACGTGGAGCAAGGATATTGAACGCGTTACGGGCGTTTCTACCAAACAAGAATTTTTAGATTCGCCAGAAGCACAAGAGAAGTTTTTTAAATATTATGTTAATAATGAATTAAAGCCTCAAGTTGCACAGTTAAAATCAGACTCAACCAAATCAGATGCAGCATTAGCAGCATTAGTACATTTTCAAGGACCGAGCGGCGCGAGACGTTATCTTGAAACGGGTGAAGAGACTGCTCCTGAAATTAATATGCCTGTAGAAAAGTATTTAGATCGAGTTGAAACTGCATATTATGGATCTAAACAAACATCTACTAAAACTACTGATACGGGAGAAGAGATTAAGCCTATACAGCCAAAAGTAGACTCTGATGAAGAATTAATTGATAAAATACAATTCTATTTAGATTTTGCTGGATTTATTCCGTATATCGGAGACGCTCTAGATTTAATTAATGGATTGATATATATGATCCGCGGGAAGCATTGGGATGCACTATTAAGCGCTATTGCGTTAGTACCAGGCGTTGGATCTGCAATTGCAGTTCCTATGCGTGTTGCAACTAAGGCAGCAAAAAAATCATTAGGCGCTGGCGCAATTAAAATTTTAATGAAAGGCGGCCCGAGATTTCAAAACTGGTTAGTTAAACTTGTTAAAAGTGGTAAAGTTGATGCAAACATGTTAGAAGAACTTGCAAAAAGTGGTGATAATATTGCAAAAATGCTACAAGATGCATCAAGTAAGTTGCCTGAAGGCGTAGCTAAATATTCAGATGAATATATAAAGTTAATAAAAAGTCGATTCAAAGACATAAGTCAGGCAGCTAAAACTAGTAAACGGGCTAAAAAAGCAGATATGATTGATCTTATTGGTAAATTAGCAAAAAGAAAAGTTCCGCTGAGCGGAACACTTCGTGGCCTTATAAAATTTACATTATCAAAAAAATTAGTTCGCGGCATTACTAGTCCGAGTGCATTAAATGGTATGCGTAAAGGCTTACAAAGTAAATTCGTAAAGAAGCTATCAAAAGAACCAAATATCATTAAGAAGATGATTGGCAACTTAAATACAAAACAGACTGATAGTTTAGCTAAGTTTTTAAAAGTACCTCCCGCTCAAGTACAAAAATTAATGAGTAATGTAAAGAAATTAAACCCAAAACAAACCGAACGTTTACTTGAACATATGTCTGAGAACCCGAAAATATTTAAAGGTATTAATAAACGTTTAACTAGATATAAGAAAGCATATGTTGAACAAGGTCTTTCCCAAATAAAAAATCTTAGTTTGAAACGAGGTGCTGGCAAGTTTTTATTCAATACAAGTGATAAAGTATTCAGCAACATAAACTTACCAAAGTTACTTTCAAAGTCTATATACATAGCCGCTGCATTATTAGATTCAGATGACCCACAGTTAAAAGATGCGGGTGAAGATTTACAAGAAGCTAATATTGAACAAGCAAAATTAGTAGCTGCTGTTAGTCTATCTGAACCTGGCGATGAGCAAGCACAAAAAGAAATAATGAATCAACAAGATATTGCTGCTGCTGCACAAGAAAAAGCTGATAGAGCACTTGAAACTATAGATTCGATTGATATAGAAGAGCTGAGCGATAGAGATAAAGCGATATTGAACATGTTAATTCGAGAATATAGAAATTAAAATGATACAAGAATATCAAACACAGAATGAATTGAATCCAAAACTTTGGGATGGCGACCAATTAAAACCTGGTCTTCGTCTCAAACTGCTTAAGATTGCTCAATACTTTTATGAGTTCTTGGGCATTGATGCTCCGATTAAAGGAGTTATTCTTACGGGCAGCAATGTAAATTATAATTGGACTGATACTTCTGATATTGACCTTCATGTTCTTATCAATTATAAAGATGTAAATGACAGCATACCATTTGTCAGAGAATACATGATGGCAAAGAAGAGTATTTGGAACAATACTTATCCATTACAATATAAAGGTATGCCAATTGAATTGTATGCACAGGATGAAAATGAGCCTCATGCATCAACTGGTGTATATTGTTTGAGTTGTGATAAATGGTTGAAACAACCATCCCCAGAACAAGTATCAGTAGATGATGTTGAAATAGATCGTAAAGCTGATCCTTATAAGTTTGAGATAGACAATCTTCAAGCAGATGATCCACAACTTGAAATGAAGATCAGAAGTCTTAAAAAGAGATTGAAACGAATGCGTCAAACAGGTCTTGAAGCTTCAGGTGAATATTCAGTTGAAAACCTAGCATTCAAGACACTTCGTAATTCAGGACATTTAGCTAAACTTAATGATTTGCAACAAGGCAATGTAATGAGTTCATTAGCATTAGAAGCTTCAGTAGATGAAGTGTATGCAGATAGTGGTTTAGGTAAATGGTTTGGTAAAGGCAAAAAAGGTGGAGTAGGCGGCGGAGGATGGGATCGTTATGATGCTCAAGGCAATCGTGTTGGCAAATGTGGAGATGCAAAAGAAGGAGATGCATATTCTGCTTGTTTGTCTAAAGGTAAAGCAGAAAAGTTAGGAAAAGACGGCAGAGCCAAATTTGTACGCAGAAAAAGAGATGCACAACGTAAAGCAGGCGACTCTAAAAAGGGAGGCGAACGCAAAAAAGGACAAAAGCCAACAAAAGTAAAGACAGAAAACTTTGCTGATGGAAAGAACCCAGGACGCAAAGGATTATCCAAAAGATTCGGAATCAGTCAAACAATGTCGATTGCAGATTTGGAACGAATAGCAAAAAATTCTACAGGTGAAAAACGTAGAATGGCTCAATGGAATTTGAATATGAAACGTGGAAGAATGAAGAAAGAAGAATTAGAAGAACAACTTAATCTATTCTTAGAAAAAAATGTTCCTAATGATGCAAGCAAATGGTCATATGCAAAGTCACAAGCAAAAAAGAAGTTTGATGTATATCCGTCAGCATACGCAAATGCTTGGGCAAGCAAAAAATACAAAGAGCTTGGCGGCACATGGAGGAAATCAAAGAAATGAAACTAAAACATTTAGCATTAGAAGCCAAAACAAAATGTCCTGCACCAACTCAAGACATTGCACTCAACTTGAAGAACAGACAGACTGCAATTGATGAATATGGGTATGGTCCTGCTGATCCGTCTCAAAAGAATGAAAAGTTCTGGCAGAAGAAACAGGATATGTGGAACACTGATTCTGCAGACGAATTAAAAAATATGATTTGTGGCACATGTGCTGCATTTGACATAACAAACAAAACATTGGATTGTATCAGTAAAGGCATCGGAGGTGAGGAAGCAAATGACCCATATGATGTTATCGATGCAGGAAAATTAGGTTATTGCAGATTTCTTAAATTTAAGTGCGCCTCTAAAAGAACTTGCGATGCTTGGGTATCTGGAGGACCAATAAAAAAGGAAAAGAATGAAAAGTAAAGGTTTAGGTGATGACATTGCAAAGATTACGTCAGCAACACGTTTGGACAAGTTAGCAGAACGTATCAATGAAATCATTACTGGCGATAAAGACTGCGGATGCAGCAAGAGACAAGATAAATTGAATAAGATATTTCCATATAAGGATAAATGATGAGCAAGAAAAAATTACAAGAAGGATTTGGAATAGGAGAACTTCCTTCATCTAAACTAATGAAGATGAAAGTGGGACTTAAGGATCTTATGCCAGAAGGCGATGGTTACCAACCAGTACCAGGCAAAGTATATGACAATCCATATGCAATGGCATTCAAACCGGCATTCAACCCAGTTGATCATGATGACACTAAAGGAATGGGTTTGACTCATTCTTATACTACTGATTATGATCATGAAGGCAAAATGGCACGTACACAGCTTGAGCGTTGCATTGACACATCAAAAATGCTTCGTGGTATGATTGATGAAAAAGCTGAATTGCCGGCATGGGTGCAAGCCAAACTGACTAAAGCAGCAGACTATTTGCAATCAGTTCATAATTACATGGATGGTCAAGATGGATTAGCAGATGACGGCCTGTTTCGTAAAAAAGAATTGATTGCTTCTATTCAACAAGACTTAGATGAAAAGATTCGCAAAGTAGAAGATGGTTGGGCTGTATATCCAAGTGCGGGAGGAAAACGTTTAGGTACGCATCCTACAAAGAAAGCAGCTCTAAAACAATTGGCAGCAATTGAGATCAGCAAACAATCAAAGGGATGAAACTCAAAGAATTGATATACGGGTATCCAAAGTCTGGTGTTGTAGACAAAAACAGCAAACAAGATTTTGACCGAGTACAATTCTACAAAGAATATTATGACAATCTAACGCCATCTGAATTTGATGTATATCAAAAAGATGAATTCATCATAATTAAAGTAAAGCCCAGAAAAGATGATTAAACTCAAAGACATATTACTAGAGGCTCCTAAAACAAATTTTAGTGCCGAACTCATTGATTTTAACGAATCAAATGTATCTGCAGGACAAATGATTTTTGACTATGTTCGCGGTCATGAAAAGTTTGCGCCGTTTACTTATGATGACCTGGCAGGATATCCTCCAAAGCCATATGATAAATCAAAAGGTGCACCTAAAGGACGTTTAACAATCGGGTATGGAACTACAGATCCAGAGTATGCATATCCAGGCAACAAGATAACAGAAGAAGAAGCTAAAAGACTTTCTGTTGTTGGTATTAATGACGCTGCTGCCTGTATACGAAGATGGCAAGGCAGAACTACTGAGTTTGATGCGCATCAAAGAAAAATAACATTGAGTATGTTTAGAGCCTTAATTGATTTTGTATACAATGTCGGTTGTCATACAGCTGTAAACGGAGCAGTATTCGAATCGATTGAATCGGGCGATTATGATGATGCATATACTCGTCTCAAAACTGGCGAATGGGGACATGAGTCTAGACGCACAGATACTGCAGAATTATTTGCACAAGAAGGATTTCCTAGTAGATATATCAATACAGCAAATCCACAGTTCTTGGCAAATTTCAAAACCAAAAAATAATTTGGATCTTCCTATATAATTTAGTATAATAAAGTATGATAACGGGGTTCGGAATGTATGTAAATCATTTAGATAAATTTCTCAAAGTTGTGTTTAGCAATACAGAGGTTTGGCAATGGCCCACATCATGGTCAGAACTTGATAAACTTAAGTTTGTTGATGAAGCATTAGAATATTTAGAAAAACAAGAAATGTACGAAGAATGCAAAAAGTTATATGAGCTCAAAAAGACGATCTAAGTATCAATTAGTTTTAAAAAACGATGACAAGAATTCATTTCAACACGTAATTACTTGCTTAATGGAAATTTGTAATCATAACTATTATCAGGCAGGTCAATGTGCAAACATAGTTCATAATATTGGACAATGTTGTGTATATATTGGGTGGAAAGATGAAGTAGAAGAAGTATATGAGTTGATGCAGGCAGAGGGGTTGAAATTAGAACTTGTAAAGCATACGAGTCGTTAATGGTATTCTGAGTCATATGTTTTGTAAAAATACAAGAGACGTAGGATTTGAATAAAGATGTTTAAAGTTATAGCAAATATTAGAATAGGGTTGCTTCATGCAACATTTCATCGCAATATGAAACGTGCAACAGCTGCACGAAAGACTCAAGATATTGCAAAATTCAAACGTTATATATATGCAGCAGAAGATGCATGGAGAAAATTAGTTTTAATCAAAGAAAAATACAAATTATAAGTTATGGGAAAACGAGGATACCAAGGCGAATCGCCAAAAGACAGAGCAACTAACATCATGGATAAGTTTATCCAACGATCAGATCGTAAAGCTGCTCAGCAAGAAATAAAACCATTAAGACGAAAAGACCCAAATATTCCAATGGAATTGTGGCCGTTGAAAGATCAAATTGAATATTGGGATAATCGTACGCCAGAACAAATATTTCGTGAAAAATACACATACTCTTCTTGGTATAATGAAGTATTAGACAAATCTGGTATGTACCCAATCACATTCAGAGACTGTGTAACTAAGCACAAGAGTAGATTGCAAGAATTATTCAATCAATGTACTTCTACTAGAGAAGCAGTTTCAACATTGCAAAAGGAGAATATCATTCACTAATGTGTGCAGATAAGTCACAATACAAGTATGTATATGGCAGAGGCCGTTCTGCATTTAATCTGTCAGAGTCTGATGTACGTTATGCAATAGACAATACAAAGTCTAATGCTGAAGCAGCTCGTTTCATGAAAGTGTCATTCACTACATGGAAAAAGTATGCTAAAATGTATACAGATGCAGAGACGGGAAAGACTCTATATGATATGCATACTAATATTGCCGGTGTCGGAATATCTAAACGAGCACCTAGAGCATCAGCTGGACCGTATCAAATTGATGAAATTCTACAAGGAAAATATCCAAAATATCCTACGTGGAAACTTCGTAACAGACTGTTAGCATTAGGTATCATGGAAGAAGAATGTAATAGTTGTGGATATAATGAACATAGAATCACAGATGACACAGTGCCTGTATTGTTAGATCACATCAATGGTGATAACACAGATCATCGTTTAGAAAATTTACAGTTGCTTTGTCTAAATTGTTATTATCAACAAGTAGGAAATCCATTCAAGCAAAAATCTCCTAGGTTTTGGAATTACAATGACTTAGATTAAGTAAAGATTAAGACAATAATTCTTTAAAAGATTGTAGTAGTATACAAAAATCGTTAAGATGAGAGAGGCTTCGGCCTCTTTCTTTTTGTTCAATATTTATATGTGTATGATATATTTAAAACGTTTAATAATTGAAGGTCGTTACGATTCAATAGTAACAGCATTGAGCAGAGAAATGTTGAATGCAATCAAATCTAGTTTTGAATCAACTAAAACAGCAAACGGCAAATTTGCGGGAACTAAAATATATTTCCGTAAAGGAGAGCAAATACCTACAATATATGGTGATAATTTCAGTCATATCTATTTTCATGAAGTCGAAAATGAACAGATACCATTAGAGTTCAAGATAGCACTACGGGTACAATGGATTGAAGGACTTGATGATTACAGAAAAGGTGGCGATGCATACAATGATCAGACCGATGATCCTGCTGATGCAACTACTGATCCATACATAGAAATACGATTTGAATTAGACCCAGCAGATGTTCCAAATATATATAGCAATATTGCAATGGATCTAAGAGATACAATCCGACATGAAATAGAACATATTACACAAACTGGCTGGAATTTGTTGCCGGGAAAGTATCTTCCGAGTGATCAAGAACGAAGAAAACAAATTGAAACAGGCGAATTGCCTGCTCGAGAATATTTTCTACTTCCAATGGAAATACCAGCTATGATACAAGGAATGTATCTGCAAGCAAAAAAATCAAGACAACCATTTTCTAAAATTGTTAATGACTATTTAGATCGTTTCATTGCAATGAAAGATGAAAATGGTAATTCATATATCACTCCAGACGACAAAGAACAGATTCTTGCAACGTGGAGAAAACATGTGCCTAAATTGGGACTAAAGGTAAAATTATGATTAAATTGAAAAGTTTATTAGAGTCAAAAGCGTTGATGTCAGAAGCAATGCAATATCATTATGATAATAAAATTAGTATTACTGAAAACATATTTCGTGTGCAAAGCGAAGCAAGTTTCAATTTAATTGTTGAAGCACGTGAAATGTTTGATGCAGGCCATGCATGGTTTGAAGGACGTGATAAAGAACTTTTTGAAACTACTGATATAGGTAGATTTGCTACATTTGAAGGCAAACGTGTTCCGTTAGATCACCCAATGGAAATTCCACTCGATGAAGCAGAATACCAAGGCAAAAAAGTAAGTCTAGGAAAGCCAACCAAAGGCGGTCGTAAAAAGTATCAAGTATATGTTCGCAATAACAAAGGCAATGTAATTAAGATTTCATATGGTGATTCTGGAATGAAGGCAAATTGGAATGACCCTGGCGCCAGAAAGTCATTTGCAGCTCGTCATAGATGTCATATGAAAAAGGACAGAACTAAAGCTGGTTATTGGGCTTGCCGAGCACATAAAGATTTCGGACGTAACGTTTCAGGCAGATTCTGGTAAACATATTTGGATTTTAAAATATATTTTCTTATATTATGTTATAATTAAAAACTAAAGAAAAATGAAATCTTTATTATTTTCAGCAATTGCTGTATTTATTAGCAGTATTGCAATTAGTCAAAGCCATTGGGTAGCACCGGTAAATTATTATCGTTCTGATTTTAAGTCTGAATACATACTACAAACTACTATAGGCTGTGAAACAGATTCATGTTATACTCAGTTAGTATTACAATTACCGTATATCAGCGGAGCCGACCTAGAGCCAGATAGCATTTATTGGGTTATTATGCCAATAGCTAATTGGAAGGATGATACGAATCCATGTACATGCACACTAACCACACCAGATGCAATGTTTAAAGGATTTAAAAAACCATGTGACGAAGGCCCTTTACCCGGTTCTGCATATAGTTATCTTCGAGTAGTTTGGTCAAATGGATACATACATGAAGAAGAGGGCGAAATTGGTTATTAGTAGATATTTATAATATATAAACAATAACTAGGAGTATTTAAATGATATCATTGAAAAATCTGTTGTTAGAACAATCCAATCCGCAAGTCGATGGTATAATCGGTCAGTATACATCAAAATCGAAATGGCCTAGGCCGGTTGCTGGCACAAATATAAGAGATGAATGGACTCCTATATTAACTCGTTATGGTTTAGATATGCAAAAAATGAAATCATGGAATGAATTTGTAGATTGGTTACGAGCTAACGGACACGCCAACAAGCCAAAAATGAATAATATAGATTATCAACATAAAATATATCAAACGTATAAAAAAGACAATCCAGAATTTTGGCTTGAATTTAATACAGATAAAACAAGTGATGATGTACGGAATATTCAACGCGCTTTGATTGATCTTCGCGGTGTTGTACTCAAGAATTATAGAGACAATCTGGACCGTATACCACTCCGAAAAAACGGTCAACGGACAAGTGATTTTTATAAAGATAGAACGGCCGAAGAAAATAAGGAAGCAATTGCGAATTTCATGAAATATTGGAAGGTGCCTAGTCACATAACTAGTTAAAGTACATGAAAGTGCCGTACGAAAATTTAGAGGTTACAGAAGAATACATTGTTCGCAAGTTCCCACACAACACAGAAGCAGAAGATCTCCTATGGCATCGTGATAGAGAGAATCGCTTGATAGAACATGTGTCAGGAACAGGATGGAGTTTTCAATATGATAATGAATTACCTATACCAATTGAGCCAAATCATTGCATCCACATTCCAGCTGGTGCTTGGCATCGCATACATCGCGGATCAGATGATTTGATAATCAAAATAAATTTCTTATAATAGGATATGAAATGTCCTTATACAACAGCAAAACGAATGATCGCCTACATTCGCAATGTTTTGTCAGTACCATCTGACGATTACGGAGGACTTCCGCCATGCCCATTTGTAAAAGCAGAATTAGATAGTAGAAAACTAATGTTGGCAGAGTTAGATCCAGAACAAGAAAATTTACTTGCTATCATACAAGAATTTTCAAAATCCTCATATGAAAGTTTACTTGTAGCTCAGAAGATGCCAGCTGGAGAATCTTTATCAGCTAAAGAAACTGGGTACTATCAAAAACAAGTTAATCGCATCCTTAAGAAGATAGGTATGAAAGAATATAAATGCATTTGCTTCAACCCAAATGATCGAGTTGGTCGTGTAAGGCAACAGGCACCGTACTTTTTGATTAACATTGCACGTGCGGATGTTTTGAATGCAGCACACAAGAAAATAATGCAAACAGATTACTTTGCCTATATGTCAGAAGAGTACGTTAAATTTCTTCATGTAGACCTAAAAAAAGTTACAAGAAAGGTTGGATCTTAATTGTATATTTCTTATATTATAATATAGAAATTAGAAATTAAATTTAAGGTTATGAAAAAGAAATTTGGTATTGTTAAAGACGGCATTGTAACGGATGCAACAACAGGAGAAGTAATTACATCACTCTTCCGAGACATCATGATTGAAAAGGCTGAAGCAAATGGTCAAGCTCTTGCATTTGATGAAGAAACGGGTAGAGCACGAAGAATTGAAACATCAGAGGTTGAAACAGATCCAGTTGTAGATGTTCCTAAACAAGAAGTAAATGTAGAAGCAGACCCAGTATTAGCTCTTATTAAGAATTCAGCTGATCTTCGTCCCGAGACACTCGAAATGACGGATCTTAAATGGAAGTATCTTGTAAGGTCAGCATTGCGTGGTAAGAATATTATGATGGTTGGTCCTGCAGGATGTGGTAAGACAGAAGCAGCAAAAGCATTGCCAGCAGCAACGGATCGTCCGTTCTTTTACTTTAACTTGGGAGCAACGCAAGATCCGAGAGCCACTCTTATTGGTAACACTCACTTCAAAGACGGCGAAACAGCATTTGATCAGTCAGCATTCGTAAAAGCAATTCAGACTGAGAACGCAGTGATTCTGCTTGATGAATTGTCCCGTGCGCATCCAGAAGCATGGAACATCCTGATGACAGTATTGGATGAAGGTCAAAGATATCTAAGATTAGATGAAGATATTAATGCTCCAACCATTCATGTAGCATCTGGTGTATCCTTTATTGCCACAGCAAATATTGGTACGGAGTATACTTCAACCAGAGTATTAGACCGTGCTTTGATGGATCGATTTGAGATTATTGAAGTAGACATTTTGAGCAAGGAGCGTGAGTCGGCTTTGTTGGCAAAGCGTTTTCCAAAACTTGAAGCTGGGTTGATTGAAGCAGTCGCAGACATTGCAGACTTGACTCGTAAAGAGTGGAGATCAGAAGAAGGTAAGCTCAATACTATGGTATCCACTCGTATGACGGTGAGAGTATGTGATTTGTTGGCAGATGGATTTACTTTGGCAGAAGCAGCAGATGTAGCCATTCTTCCATTCTTTGATCAGTCAGGAGGCACAGACTCCGAGCGTGTTTTTGTGAAGCAAATCATTCAAAAGCATATGGCAACCGCTGAAGAAGATATCTTCAATACAGGTACGGAAGAGACAATGGAGAATCCATTCTAAAAGTTTTCATAACCGAGAAGCAGTCATGTAAGTCGCAACGCATTGGCTGCTTCTTTTTATTTGTTTCGAAATGCAAAAGGAATATTGGACTAAAACACAATGGGAGTTCTTAAAGAAATGTTGTAATTCAAATCTAAGACAATTCAATATTGAGATTCCGGATGGTGAAGGTGGAATCTATAACTTCAAAGAAGTTGTTTTTGAAACCGTAAGCGAAAGAAAAACATTGCATTCAGGGTGTATTATCATAGCAAAGCAACCGGGTGATGAAATGTTACACGATTATGAAATACCATCAGAACACTTTAAAGAGAATCATCACATCATGCCTGTATGGGTAAGGTATTTGATGAGAACGGTGTATGATAATTGGGAACACGTCTGATTTTGGTTCAGAAGAGTCCAGGTTCGAATCCTTTTGGGTGTACAACTTTATTCTATTCCAATATTTATAAGTGTTATGAAAGACAAATACAAGGATAAGACGGCTACGGGCCAGTCATTTGGTGAAGTCATGCACCACATCGGAAAACAAACAACGGAGCAAGTAAAGAAGTCTAAAAAGAATTATTCTAGAAAGCAAAAACATAAAAATGGCGAATGGGACGATTGGTGTCCTGATTATCCTATGTTTATTTGATCTTACCAATATTTTCATTATAATAAGTTAATAGTAAAAACAAAAAGGAGTTACGAATGAAAAAACAAATCAAGTTTGGTTCAGACGCACGAGAAAATCTCAAAGCAGGAGTTGATGCCCTAGCTGACGCAGTCAAAGTCACATTAGGACCGAAAGGACGAAACGTAGTAATATCAAAACAATTCAGTGTGCCGCACGTTACAAAAGATGGTGTGTCGGTAGCTAAAGAAGTTGAATTAGAAGATGATTTGCAAAACATGGGTGCACAACTATTAAGAGAAGCAGCATCCAAAACAGCAGATGCAGCAGGCGATGGTACCACAACAGCCACAGTGCTAGCACAAGCCATTGTAGAAGAAGGATTAAAGATTGTTGCTGCAGGCGGCGATCCTATCTCAATTAAACGAGGAATTGATCGAGCAGTAGAGGCAGTTATTTCGGCATTAAATGATATGGCTGAAGAAGTTTCTGACTCAGACGACAAAATCAAACAAGTAGCAACCATCTCTGCAAATAATGATGAGTCAATTGGTTCACTTATTGCAGACGCAGTAGCACGAGTAAAGCGTGATGGTGTAATTACTGTAGAAGAAGCAAAAGGTGTTGAAACCTCAGTAGAGATTGTTGAAGGTATGCAGTTTGCAAGAGGATATCTTTCTCCATATTTTTCAACTAACAATCAAAAAATGACCGCAGAACTTGAATCACCTATCATTTTGCTAGTAGATAAGAAAATTGGTACCATGCAAGAAATGGTTCCGGTGCTCGAACAAGTAGCTCAACAAGGACGAAGTTTGCTTATCGTTGCAGAAGATGTTGAAGCTGCCGTACTTGGGACATTGGTAGTAAACAAAATGAATGGTGCTCTTCGAGTAGCAGCAGTTAAAGCTCCAGGATTTGGAGATTCACGAAAAGAACAATTGAAAGATATTGCAGCATTAACAGGCGGCATCATTATTTCAGATGAAACCGGTCATCGCTTTGACAACATTAACATTGCAGATTGCGGGTCAGCAGAAAAGGTTAGCATTACTAAAGATAAAACTACTATTATCAATGGAGCTGGTGAAGGCGATGCTATCGAAGAACGTGTTAGACAGATCAAGTTACAAATTGATGATTCTAAGTCTGACTACGATAAAGAGAAACTTCAAGAAAGATTAGCAAAACTTGCAGGTGGGGTAGCAGTACTCTATGTTGGCGCTGCTACTGAGTCTGAAATGAAGGAGAAAAAGGATAGAGTAGATGATGCATTGTCAGCAACACGAGCTGCTATTGAAGAAGGTATTGTAGTAGGTGGCGGGGTGGCTTTGATTAAGGCAGGCAAAGTGCTAAATGATTTACAAGTTGAACCAGAATACCAAATAGGTGTCGACATTGTTAAACGAGCTCTTAGTGCGCCTATCAAGCAGATTGCAGCTAATGCGGGTGTATCAGGCGATGTTATTGTTCGAGAGATTATGACAGCTGTCGAGGACAACATTGGTTACAATGCAAGAACAGACAACATGGAAAATCTTGTTGAAGCTGGAATTATCGATCCTAAGAAAGTATCACGTGTAGCATTAGAAAATGCAGCATCAGCAGCAGGTATGATTATCCTCACAGAATGCACGATGGTAGACATTCCAGAAGAAAATGCAAGTGCTCCGCAAGGTATGCCGATGATGTAAGATAACCCCAAGTTAAGTTTAAGTTTAAAAGTGTCAGCAGAAATGTTGGCACTTTTTTACTATCTTTTTTTACATAATGGTTGGATTCGTACGGCTTTTTTCTTATATTATAATATAATTAAGAAGTAGATATGAGAAAGATAAAAAATTACGGATCCAGCTTTTGGTTAGATGATGACTTTGACACAGACTTCACTTCATGGGATGACAGTGGTACAAGGAAAAGAAAGATTGTCGATCACACTAAGCTCGCATCCACTCAGAGAGCCATTAGCAACTTTGTTAATATCGTTACCGGCAAGCAGATTCCAGTACGCTTTCAAAGTGCTGATTCAAGTTACACTGATGGCGAAACCGTTACCATTGGTACCAAGCTAGAAGGAAAGAATTTTGACCCTGCAGTAGGGTTGGCATTGCATGAAGGCTCGCATATTGCTTTCACTGATTTCAATATTCTTAAAAATTGTAATCAAATTGGTAGTGCATTTCATTCAGCAGTTGCAATGCAAGGTTGTGATCCGGATATGAATATGACTTCAGAGCAGCTCATGATCATCAAAGACATTTTGAATTGGGTTGAAGATAGAAGAATTGATTATCGTGTATACACCACAGCTCCAGGATACCGAGTGTATTATGAAGCAATGTATGACAAATACTTCAACGATAAGGTTATTGACAAAGCATTAGAGTCAGGTGAGAAATGTGAAGAGACATGGGATGATTACCTATTCCATATCATCAACTTTACTAATCCGAATAGACAATTAGATGCATTGAAAGCTCTTCGATCAATTTGGAATGTAGTTGATCTCAAGCATATCAATCGATTGAAAAACACGCAAGATGCCTTAGTTGTGTCGTGTGAGATTTACAAATTGATTAAAAAGGCAGTAGCAGAAGAAGAATCACAGAATCAAGGATCGGGTCAAAGCAATGAAGAATCACAAGAACAAAATGATTCTGAAGCATCTGGCTCAGGTCAAGGAGATGATATTCCAGAAGATGCTGAATTTGAAGTAGCAGAAGGTGATGGTGCAGGTGGTTCAAGACAATCATCATCTAATTTGAGTCCTATGCAGCAAAGGAAACTTGAGAAAGCAATACAAAAGCAACGAGAGTTTTTGAACGATGACGCAAAAAAGACAGGTCGTTTATCTAAGAAAGATGCTCGTGTAGTTGAGACATTAAAAAACTCAGGCACAGAGTCAAGAGAGGTAAATGCTGGAGGTAGTGAGTCTGCTCCAGTGCCAGTTCAGACCACAGTTATCAAAAAATTGAATCAGGCTGTGGTTATGACGCTCGATGATATGTTTGATACATATGCTGCAGAGAGAGTATTCACACAAGGCATAGATCCATTAAATACAGATAAATGGGGCTTCAGAGGTTATCAAGATATGCACAAGGCAGTAACCGAAGGTATCGTCTTAGGTCGTCAATTGGGTCGAAAGCTTCAAATTAGAAATGAAGAAAGATCATTGAAGAGTACAAGATTGCAAAGTGGTAAGATCGATAGAAGGTTAGTATCTAGTTTAGGCTTTGGGAATGATTCAGTATTCCATCGCATTGTAACGGATCGATTCAAGAACTTCTTCATCCATATTTCAATTGATGCATCAGGTTCAATGAACGGTCGACGTTTTGAAAATGCAATTAAATCTGCAGTAGCAGTTGCACAAGCAGCTTCAATGACAACCGGGATTCGAGTGCAAATTTCATTGAGAGGTACAACGGGAGACTATAATAGTTCCAAATCAACCACGCTGTATGCATATGATTCAGCTCATGACAAAATGAGCAAGATCAAAACACTGTTCCCTTGGTTGAAAACCTTTGGAATGACACCAGAAGGTATTGCTTTCGAAAGCATTTACCGAGACATTAAAAAGGATGCAAAAGGAGATGAATGTATCTTTATTAATTATTCAGATGGTATGCCAGGCGGTGTTGATGGGGTTTCATATTATTGGGATGGAGTTGAGTATACACGCAGAGTTGTTAACAAGATGAAAGAGATTGGTATTCATATCATTGGTTATTTTATCGACGGCGATTCTCAAGGTTATTCAGCAGAGTCATTCCGTAAAATGTATGGACAAGAAGCAGAGTTTATTGATCCGACATCACTCACTAAAGTATCAAGATCATTGAATCGCAAGTTTTTAGAGTTAGGAGAGGCAGCATAAGTTGCCTTTCCTTTTGGAAAAGTAAATATTAATTCATATAATAAGTTATGATGACGCATAGAATGCAAAAAAATGGACGAGTAATTACATTACCTGTCTATGTAAGTGACCACATCACAGATGAAATGATTGAATGGTTTGTAGAGTCTGGCCAGGCACTTACAGTGAATGCTGGAAGAATTTCAGAACAAGTTATTCTTCCTTACTTGGAACGACATTTTGGAGTATCCGGAGAAACCGTTGATGCCGATGGCTACGATCATTTGTTTGAAAATGGAATTCGCAATGAGCACAAGAAGCTTGTTATCAGAAAGACATCAGCCATTGCCAAGAACATTGGAGACAACAAAGAGGGCAAATGCGATACTATATCATTTCATCATCCAGCACAGAATGCAATGTATGTGATCGATGCAGATCGATTCTTTCAAGGAATCCAACTCAACTATGACAAACGAGCCAATAGTTGGGATGTAGGATTTTATACGGATATGGCATTAGAAGGTAAAGGTAAGCGAGTAGGGTGTGTAACCTGGAAGAATACCAAGTTATTGTTAGATGAAGCAACAAGAGTAGAGTTATGAATACGTTTTGGATATTAGCAGGGTTGGCGATACACGCTACCATATTTGTGTTGGGTATTGCGTACCTGGCCAGAATAATCAAAAAAAATGATAATGATAAATGGTTTGACTTATGAAACAGTTTATTGAATATTCAAAATGGTTTTACCGTACCAGTATGGAGTATATGGAAGGGTATTCTAAATGGTACATTTACACCAGGATGCCTATTGCTTATATTAAATTTATGTTGTATCAATATCAAATAATCAAATAATATGAAAAAGTTATTAATAGTAGCAGCAATATTAATTGGATGTGAGAAACACGATGATTGCAAATTATACCGATGCGGAACTAAAGAAGTTAATGTTATCAATCATGCAGCATATTACCAATCAGATAACTGCGAATGTATTGAAAAATTTGAATAATATGAAAAAGTTATTAGTAATAGCGGCAATGTTTGTTGGAACAACTGCATTCGCACAAGATATTTATATTCCAAACGCGTTCACCCCTGATGGTGATATGAGGAATGATTATTGGAAACCTATATTTGATGATACATTGAAGTTTAACGATTATGATTTAACAGTATGGACTCGTAGTGGTGAATTAGTATTTGAAACAAAAGACCCTTTTCAATATTGGGATGGTTCTTATTGGAATTCATCAACCGATTCTCCAATAACATTTGTGTATCAATTATACGTTCACATACCCAATCTTACACCAATGCGTAAAAGAGGGTTCGTAACATTAGTAAGATGACACAAGCCCAATGGACATGGTTAGCTACTCGTCAAAGAGAAATCACTAACGATGAAGGATATCGATTCAAGTTTATAAATGAATGGGATGATGACGGACTTCCGATAGTGATAATCGAAAAACGAGATTCGCGCGGTGTATTTCTTTATTCACATCCTTTTGGGTTTGATGACAACATGGCAGAATCAGTAAGAAACGATTTGCATGATCTTTGGGAATTAACACGGGAAATTGAGTTGAAATACAAAACTATTATTGAACAAGATAAAATGGGAACATTGTAATGAAAGGAATACACGAAATAGCTGCCCGTATCGGCTGGAAAACACATAAATGGGATTTCAAGTTTGAGTTACTGACGGTGAGAGCAGGACACCAACAAGAGTATGGGTTTCGAATAGGCACAGTGCAACACGAATTCCGAGAACACTCCTTAGTATCCTTTTTTATCTCACTGCCTAACCGTACTACAAGACAACGCATTGTTGTAGAAGAATGGGATGTTCTTTGGTTGAGAAACAGGTTGTGGAAACGGTATGATAGACTAACGGATAGTTTGATGTGGGGACAAAGAGAACCAAGCAGAACAGAAGCCGTTGAGCTTTGGATATTGGATCGTTTGTTTCGATAAGATCACACAAGGAGTAGCCCAAGGTTGCTCCTCTCTTACTGTGCGCTCAAACTAACTAGTAAAGTTGCGCCGGCACGGCTTATGAAAGCGAAAAGAAAAACCAGTAATGCGAAGAACACGAAGAGACACGCATACGAATAAAGCATAAAGTATGTATGTATTATATCAGTATACGCATATACTCGACTCACACATAACAGCAAGAAACCCAATTTATTAGTATGGTGTCCCCAGGCCCAGGTGTCCCTATTAGAAAACGCAGAGTGGGCAAAGAGTCAGAAAATCTGAATTATAATTATTAAGCATAGTTCTTGGGTTGAATCGTCCAGGGTTGGGTAGTATTGGACTGTCAGATTAGAAACCCCACTCTTCCGTGTCTCGCCTAGTTTCCTAGAGCATAATGCTCTTTATTCGGATTACCTGGTGCTTAGATACCCTAAAACAATGATAATGCAGTATACGCAGTCTATTTGTGTCGTATTTTTCGTGTATTTTTCGTGTATAAATGGCGTATTTTTCGTCCATTATTCGCTCGCTGCGCTCGCTACCCAGCACACAGCGTTTATTTTTCGTGTATATTTCGTCCATTATTAGTGTGTATGCGTGTCTACGTGTAGTCTATTTTTAGTGTATATTTGGCGTATATTTGGCGTACACATGTATCGAACAATGTCTAGTATATATAAGAGCTTGGTTTGGTCTCGACGTATAGTACGAGTAAACGTTTCTTCGTATTTTTACTAGGCATTGTCCGGTGATTTGCGGTTGGATCTGTACGGATTATTTCTTATAATATAATTGAGGGAGAAATAGATAAATCCTAGATATATCTAGGTCCGGCCGCAACTGGTTTAATGGCACCGACGGGTGTTCATCATAAGGGTAGCCCTCGAAATTAGAAAGGGTCGCCGGTGGAGGGTTATAGATGCTCCCGGGTAGGTGCGAAGCCTAGGCAAGTTGGCGGCCTTTTTTCTTTCGAAATAAAAGGATTAGATAACAGGGATACTGAGGGATCGATAAATTGTGAATAACTTTTTTTGCAAAATGCTTGACACGTGCACTTTTTTTGCTTATATTTAAGTATAATTTAAAAAAGAGATATGAAGGTATTAGATGTAAAGTATGGTATTGAAATAACCCGTCCGTGGAATCCGGCAATGTACAAGCATAATGAAGAAGTTGCCACTGAGATGAAGAGGAACTTGGAAGAGGCTTTGAATAAGGCAGAAGCCGCTGATGATAGAGCTGCATTATGTGAATTGGCTAAGATTGTTAATGGGTATGGTTATAGTGAAGACTTTACAATTGGTGAGATATGGGAAGAGACTTTATTCGCCCTGGACCATAGAGTAGAGAATTGGTGGTTGAATCAAGAGTATCCATATGCCGTAAAGAAAGGCTTTGTACCAGCAGTAGCAAAAGAAATGGTTGGGTATTCCAAATAAATTGTGAATAACTTTTCTCGAGAAATGCTTGACACGCACACATATTCTTCTTATATTTATGTAAATTAAAAATTAAGAGATATGATTGCAAGAGGATCCAAAGTTAAGTTTACCGACAAATGGGGATATACGTTAAGAGGAACATTAAGTGCCTGGACAGCCATGTCGGATATTCCAGGTGTAGCCAGAGTTAATGTTCCCAATCACCCAACGATGGGCGATGTTAATTGTTTAGTTCAACAATCAAGTTTAACCCTAGTAAAATAAGAACAATGTTAGACACTTTAAAATGGGAGTTGGATCAGGCACTCCTAGTATGCGCAGACGGAAAGGATATTCCACTCACACAACGTTGGGAGTTGTCGTTGCAAGACATTGAATGCTGGTATGCAGAGATGATCCTGCTAGCAGAGAGTTACGGCAGGACCGTGACACACGTATTTACATTCTTCGAAGATGCACCTACCATGTTTTGGTTGGATGACTTGACTGGAGAGCTTAGAGCATTAGATGTTACGGATACAGAGAAAATTCATTTAAATTAATTGTGAATAACTTTTCTCGAGAAATGCTTGACACGCATTGAATTTTGTCTTATATTTAAGTATTATTTTAAAAAAGAAGAAAATGACAGATTTAGAATTCACCAGAGACGTTATTAAGCATGACGCAGCCCATATGGATGCCGAAGAGTTCCAATTGTTTTTATATAAGAATGACATTGAGCATGAGTGGCAAGAAGCTAATCCGGAAAACTTTAATGATGGCGTGTATGATGTGTTTTTGTTTGACTATGAAATGCCAGTACGCTTTATTAATGGCAAGTACATTCCAGAATGACGAATTGTGAATAACTTTGTTTACTTTTCGGTTGACACGCATTGAATTTTGTCTTATATTTATGTAAATTTAAAAATTAAGAGATATGGCTACAAGAAGCAGAATTGGAATGGAACAGCCTAACGGCGAAGTACGAAGCATTTATTGTCATTGGGATGGATATCCTGAGGGAGTAGGAGCAACGCTCCAGGAGCATTACGTGGATCCGGAAAAAGTAGAAGCACTCATTGCATTGGGTGATATTAGCTATTTGAGAAAATATGTTGCACCAAAGCCGGGAGTATATCATTCATTCAATGAGCCATGCTTAGATGTTACCGTTGCATACCACCGGGATCGATTAGAGGATTTTAGACTTCCACGCGTTGATGCAAGTGTTGAGTCGTTCAGTCGCAGTGATATTGAAGAGTACGGATATGTGTTTACTCAGTCTGGTGAATGGAAAACATTTTCGTAAAAAAGTTTACAAAATGCTTGACACGCACGAGAATAGTCCTTATATTTATGTAAATTAAAAGATTAAAGGATATGAGTAAGAATAGTAGAAATTCCGGAAAGTTTAAGCAAGACGCAGTATTGAGTCAGTTCCGTAGAGATGCACGCAGTAGCAACGCAAATTGTGCAGTCATGCAATGCATGAATAGAGCACCCAAAAAGGTTCAGAAGGAAGAACCAGTAAGAATGAGTTTCAATTTTTTAGCAACCGGCAAATAAGAAAAGGTTATGAATAAGATATATGTTACCACAGGCGCAGTAGCCACCGAGACCAAGTCAGTAAAGAAGTATATGGCTGACATCAAGAAACCCAAATTACTAACCCGAGAGCAGGAGGCAGATGCTACCCGAGATCAATTGATTGAATCCAATCTGCGATTTGTAGTTCAAGTAGCCAAGCAGTACCAGGGAATGGGATTAGAGCTAGAGGACCTGATAGGGTTCGGCAATGTAGGATTGTTTGAAGCCGCAGAGCGATTCGATCCAACCAGAAAGATCAAGTTCATCACATTTGCAGTATGGTATATCCGAGCAGAGATTACCAAGGCATTGAATGATATGGGCCGCACAGTAAGGATCCCATCTCATAGGACAGCCACAGAAGAATATTCAACCATCTCCACACAGACAGTGATTGGCGATGATGAAGACTCAGAGACTTATGCGGATCGATTCTTGCCGGCAGATCCAGATACAAGCCGACAAGACCAAAGAGATCTTAATGACATGATAGCAGCCGCATTGGCTCAGCTCAAACCCAAGCAACGGGAAGCAGTAGCATTGTTTTATGGGATCGGTGTAGAGTATCCAAGCTGCATGGAAGACATTGCTGAGAAGCTCGGTGTGTCAAATGAGAGAGCCAGACAATTGGTTAGAGCAGGCGAGGATGGGTTGAGGAACCTATCAGGATTAGAGATCCTGCAACAGTATTTGTAAAGCATATCTTTTAATTTTCATATCTCTGGGGCGGATCCAACGGCGGGTTCGCCCTTTTTCTGCTGTGAATAACTTGTGAATAACTTAGTTAAACTTTTCTTGGATTTTGCTTGACACGCACAAGAATAGTTCTTATATTTATGTAAATTAAAAGATTAAAAGATATGGCATTTACAATTAAGACCCAGGAAGAGTTTGTGGTTTATATTGAAAAAGATAATGGTAGAAAGAAATTACTTCATACGAAAAAATCTCAAAGAGCAGCTAATATGTTCTTAACTAAAAATGCTGATAAAATACTCAATCAATCTGGCATCAGAGCAATTGGTTCTATGAGTAAATTTCGTTGGGAAAAGGATGAAGCACAGTATGCAGAAAATATCAAAAAAGTTTAGAAAATGCTTGACTCGCATGCGTATTGTCCTTATATTTATGTAAATTAAAAGATTAAGAGATATGGCATTTACAATTAAGACCCAGGAAGAGTTCAACGAGTGTTTAATGTGGATCAGTGATTTATCCAAAGATGCCTATGGCTTCAG
>Ga0208547_1000059_pt1 | contig 48619 bp, 41 predicted proteins | sample DEB08_DNA_5_FD_185501 | JGI IMG/M metagenome (GOLD analysis project Ga0208547, IMG submission 185501) | Aqueous microbial communities from the Delaware River and Bay under freshwater to marine salinity gradient to study organic matter... | ecosystem: Environmental > Aquatic > Marine > Coastal ...
TGCAGGAATCCAAACCCCAGTAATCGAAGTGCACATTTCAAACACTTATACACGAGAGCCCTTCAGACACCAGTCTTTTATTGCTGCAAAAGCAGCGGGAATAATTATCGGATGCGGACTAGATAGCTATCGTCTCGCCATTGAGTCGATTCTATCTAGAGGTGAATAACCTCGTCGTATGCTGCAGCAACGGCTTCCATTACCGCTTCACTCATCGTTGGGTGAGGGTGAACAGCTTTAAGTATTTCATGCCCTGTAGTCTCTAGTTTTCTTGCTACAACCGCCTCAGCAATCATATCGGTTACCCCAGCACCAATCATATGACAGCCTAACCATTCTCCATACTTAGCATCAAAAATGACTTTTACGAATCCGTCAGAGTTACCGCTGGCTTTTGCCTTACCACTTGCAGAGAAAGGGAATTTTCCTACTTTGATATCATACCCTTTTTCTTTGGCCTGCTTCTCTGTCATACCAACAGAGGCAATCTCTGGGCTACAATAGGTACAACCAGGTATATTACCGTAGTCGATCGGTTCAACGTGCATACCTGCTATTTTCTCTACACAAAGAATTCCTTCGGCAGAAGCAACGTGAGCTAATGCTTGCCCGGGAGTTACATCACCAATAGCGTAGTAACCTGGTATGTTGGTTTGGTAGTATTCATTCACTAATATCTTGTCGCGGTCTGTAATGATACCTACCTCCTCAAGGCCAATATTTTCAATATTTGATTTGATACCCACAGCAGAAAGTACAATGTCTGCTTCGATAACTTGTTCTCCTTTTGCAGTTTTAACGGTAGCCTTAACTCCTTCACCACTAGTGTCTACTGAAGTAACTTCAGCAGAGGTTAAGATGTTGATTCCAGCTTTCTTAAAACTGCGCTCTAGCTGTTTTGAAATCTCTTCGTCTTCAACAGGCACAATATTTGGCTGGTATTCAACCACAGTTACCTCTGTACCCATGCTGTTGTAGAAGTATGCAAATTCTATTCCGATAGCTCCGCTACCTACTACAACTAGTTTTTTTGGTTGTGACTTTAAAGTCATCGCTTCGCGGTATCCGATCACCTTCACACCATCCTGAGGTAGGCTAGGCAATTCACGGCTACGAGCTCCGGTCGCAATGACAATGTTTGTAGCAGAGATGGTGGATACTTTATCAGCGCTGGTAACTTTTACCTGTTTGCCCGGAAGTAAATTCCCGTAACCATTAATTACCTCGATGTTGTTCTTTTTCATCAGAAACTGAACTCCTTTACTCATCGATTCTGCCACTCCACGGGATCGCCCGATTACCTTATCGAAATCATAAGAAACGTTTTCCGCAGAAAGACCGTAATCTGATGCGTGATTTAAGTATTCAAAAACTTGAGCTGATTTAAGTAGTGCTTTGGTAGGGATACATCCCCAATTCAAACAAACACCTCCGAGGTTTTCTTTCTCAACGATAGCTGTTTTAAGTCCTAACTGAGAGGCGCGTATTGCTGTAACGTAACCCCCTGGTCCACTTCCTAATACAATCAGATCAAAATTTTGCATGGTAAAAGCCGTTTTTAATTGGCCTCAAAAGTAAGGAATAACTCTAAATTATCGGCCTAAGAATTGGGTTTAAACTCGAGACAGATCGAGTTGATGCAGTATCGCTTTCCTGTCGTTTCTGCAGGGCCATCTTCGAAGATGTGCCCTAAGTGACTATCACAATTTGAACAGCGCGTCTCGACTCGAATCATACCAAAGCTTGTGTCTCTTAGATAGCTAATCGCCCCGGCCTCTGCAGTATCGAAAGCTGGCCAACCACACCCACTATGAAATTTATGAGTTGATTTGAATAGGAGTGTTCCGCAAGCTCTGCAATGATAATCGCCCTTTTCAAAAGAGTCGGTGTATAACCCTGTGAAAGGTGCTTCGGTGCCTCCTTTTCTCATTATATGAAAGGCTTTGTCTCCTAATTTTTCCCTCCACTCATTCTCATTTAGATTATTTTTCATCAGGATCAAACTTTAATGCCACCCCATTAATACAATGTCTAAGCCCTGTGGTTGCTCTAGGTCCGTCTTCGAAAACGTGACCTAGGTGGCTACCGCAATTCGCACAGCGTTCTTCGGTTCTGGCCACACCAATTTCGTAGTCTACCGCGTAGAAAATAGCTTTCTCCGAAAGCGGCCTGTCAAAAGAGGGCCATCCACTTCCTGAGTCATACTTATTTTCAGAACGAAATAGAGGTGCATCGCAACCTGCGCAGCGATAAATCCCTTTTCGTTTTTCATCATTCAATGCACTACTAAATGCATATTCGGTACCTGATCTTCTAAGAACATAGTACTCCATGCCGTTTAGTTGTTCTTTCCATTCCTTATCTGTTTTCACGATAGGAAAAACGGGTTGTTTTTCATTTTCTTGACTGAAGGTGAAGAAACAACAGGTAAAAAATAGGAGAGAAAAGAAGTAATTTTTCATAGCGTGTTTTGATGCTAAGTTACTACCTATAGCCTTGAATTGCTAACGTTTAGTTCGAACTGAAGTAGTCGAAATCAAATTCAGATAATTCTTCAAGATGCGGAAGCAAATCTCCGTATTGTGCAGGAATTACAGCAATCTTGAAGAGTTGGTTTTCACGATCTGCAGTTGTGGTTAATTCGAGATCATAATCTGCTTGCATAAAGAGTCTGATATCCTTGTACGTATGATCGAAATTGTATTGCAATAAGCCTTCGTTAGTTAGCAAAGTTTGTGGGAGGGCTCTCCAAACATTTATTGGACCACTCGAATCACTTATCGTTTCGTACGAGAGGTAAACCATAATTAGATCAGCTTCATAAACAACCCAGTCTGAAGGAAAGTTGAGCAATACCTCATAATTATTCGACGCAGTAAAGTCAACTGAAACTTCCATAACGTTACTAAAAACAGATATTCCTTCTGGACCTTGTGGGCCGATGGGACCTTCTGGACCATTACAAGATGCAAGTAGAACAAGAGTTAGTAGACTGAATAAAACTGCTTTTTTCATAGAGTTATCTTTTACTTACTTTGTTTTCAAAATTCGGGCCAAACCTTAATTTTTAAAAAAGTGTTGTACATTTTGAGGCGCAAAAACAATCGAAATGAAGAGAATCGAGTTAGAGAAGGGATCGAAGAAAATGTTGAATGCTTGGGCTTTCTATGACTGGGCGAATTCAGTGTATAGTTTGGTTATTTCTTCGGCAGTTTTCCCCATTTTTTATGGCGCTTTATTTCGTCTTTATGATGTAGAAACGGTTCGTGTTTTTGGTCTTGATTTAGAAAGAGGTGTACTTATTTCTTACGTAAGTTCAGCTGCTTTCGTGGTGATTGCTTTAGCTACACCAATGGTGTCGGGAATTGCAGATTACTTAGGAAATAAGCGGTTTTTTCTAAAATTCTTTTGTTATCTCGGAGCCTTGTCTTGTATCGGTTTGTATTGGTTCTCTCTAGATTACATCTACTTAAGCCTACTTTTTTATTTCGGAGGACTGGTTGGTAGTTGGATGAGTATTGCCATCTATAATTCTTATTTACCGGATGTCGCCCATAAAGAACAGCAGGATCGAATAAGTGCTAAAGGATTTTCTATGGGTTACGCAGGTAGTGTTCTATTGCTGGTGGTCAATCTAGCGATGGTGATGAAGCCCGATTTGTTCGGAATCGAAGGTTCTCCTGATCAACCTGCGGAGATGATTGCTATGCGTTACTCCTTTATTACTGTTGGTCTATGGTGGATGCTTTTCAGTCAATACACCTTTTGGTATATGCCTAAAGGGAATAAAAAGGAGGGGAGCCGTAAGGAGATTTTTCTTGGAGGATTTAATGAATTAAAGAAAGTAAGAGCGGAGATCAAAGAACTCAGTTTTTTAAAGAAGTATTTAGTCGCCTTCTTTATTTATAGCATGGCTGTTCAAACAATTCTATTGATTGCAGCCTATTTCGGAGAGCAAGAAATTAATTGGGGAGGAGATACTGAACGAACTGTTGGCCTGATAGTTAGTATCCTACTCATTCAATTGGTAGCGATTGTAGGTTCGGTAATTACGGGAAGATTGGCAGAACGCTACAATAATATCAGCCTACTGGTGGTAATCAACGCCATTTGGATGCTCCTGTGTATTTATGCTTTTTTTGTTGAAACGCCGAATGAATTTTATATCGCTGCAGGTTTTGTAGGTTTAGTGATGGGTAGTATTCAGACTTTGTCTCGCTCGACCTATTCTCAAAATCTACCTAATACAGAAGATACCACCTCGTACTTTAGTTTTTACGAGGTGGCTGAGAAAATTGGGATTGTTATTGGTACCTTCTTATATGGTTACATTGCCCAGGTAACAGGAAGTATGCGCAGTGCAGCGCTATTCCTTGGTGTATTTTTTCTGATCGGAGCCATTTTACTCCGAAGACTTCGAAAGGGGATTCCGAACCCTTAATTTGCGCGAATCTTACCAGATCCAGCTATATCTTGAGAGATTTTAGTCGGATTTCCTTTGTAACTCACATCTCCTGAACCTGCAATACTCACATCTAAGCTTTTAGTTGCATGAACTTTTGCGTCACCAGAGCCTGCTATGCGAACCTTAACATCATTAACTTTAATTGTATCCGCCATAACACTGCCAGAGCCTGCAATGGATACTTTTAAGGCTTCTGCAGTTCCTGTCGCGTAAATATTTCCAGAGCCTGAGATAGAACAATCTAACGTTTCAGCATTAGCTTCGATATGGAGGTCTCCTGATCCTGAGATGGCAAGTTTAAGATCGTCGCTTTCAGGAATACTTCCTTTCACAGAACCAGATCCTGAAATACTTAATTCATTAATATCTTGAACAGGTATTTCTACATAGATTTTACCTTTAATAGAATTCCATGACCCCCAGAACCTAGTGTTTTCTAAACCGATATAGAGTGTATTATTTTTAATTTTATAGGTCACTTTTTCTAGTTCTTTTTCATCACCTTCGAAACTGATGCTTCCTTCTTGCCCTTTGATTAGTGTAACCTCAAAGGGGCCTGAGATTTGAATGGCATCATAAGCTCCCGTATCTTTGGTCATTTCATTCTGAGCTTGTAGTTGGAAACTCAACAAAGCAATAATTGCAAAACTTAATTTTGAGAATATTTTCATAGTGTATGTGGTTTATTTGATGACGATAAACGTTTTTAAATGTTACAAGCAACACTTGGCATAGGAATTGAACCTTTATTCATTGAACTTTAAAATCACCGCTCAATACCAATTTTATGTATTGAACGCTGACATATTGACCTAAATCTATTTAATGGATTCAAAATTATATATCGGTATTGACAATTTGTCCGCTTCTGCAATCGAAGATGATGCAGAATTAATTCCACTACTCACTCCTGAAGATGAGGAGGAGATGAATAAAGAGGATGTACCAGAACAGCTGCCTATTCTTCCGCTTAGAAATACCGTTTTATTTCCTGGAGTTGTAGTTCCAGTCACCGCAGGTCGAGATACCTCTATTGCCTTGATTAAAGCTGCTAATCAAGGGTCCAAAACTATCGGAGTAGTTGGGCAACGCGATGCAGCAGTTGAGAATCCGAGTATTGAAGACCTGTATCCGATAGGTACTGTTGCTAAAATTCTTCGCGTATTGCAGATGCCTGATGGTAATACCACGATTATTATACAGGGCAAAAAACGCTTTCACCTTTCAGAAATGGTGCAAACTGAACCCTTTCTAGTGGCAAAAGTCTCAGAATTAGTCGAAGTTCGCCCAAACGCTAATGATGCTGAGTTCACAGCAATAGTTGACGGAATCAAGGAACTCGCCTTAAAAATCATTAAGGTGAACCCTAATCTTCCCAGTGAAGCTTCATTCGCGATTCAGAATATTCAAAGCGGATCTTTCTTAATCAATTTTGTTTCTTCTAATCTGAATTTAACTGTAACTGAAAAGCAAGAATTGCTTGAATTAGGAGATTTGAAAGAGCGGGCGTTACGCACCTTAAAGCTGATGAATTTAGAGCATCAACGATTAGAACTCAAGAATGATATTCAATCAAAAGTTCGTTCTGATCTTGATCAACAGCAACGCGAGTATTTCTTGCAACAGCAAATGCGAACGATTCAGGAGGAGCTTGGTGGTGTTTCTTACGAGCAAGAAATTGCTCAAATGAGAGAAACGGCAAAGACCAAGGTCTGGAGTGCTGAAATTGCTAACCATTTCGAGAAAGAAGTCTCTAAGTTGCAACGAATGAATCCGCAAGTAGCAGAATACACCATTCAACGAAATTATCTAGAACTCCTTCTCGACCTACCGTTTAATATTTTTTCAGAAGATGCCATTGATCTTAAGGTTGCTCACGAAATTCTAGATCGGGACCATTATGGTTTGCAAGAGGTAAAGCGTCGTATTATAGAGCATCTAGCAGTTCTGAAGTTACGAGGAGATATGAAATCTCCAATTCTCTGTTTATACGGGCCTCCTGGTGTGGGTAAAACCTCACTAGGAAAATCGATTGCTGAAGCTATGGACAGAAAATACGTTAGAATGTCTCTGGGAGGTTTGCGTGATGAAGCCGAAATACGAGGGCACCGCAAAACGTATATTGGTGCTATGCCGGGTCGGATTATTGGTCAAATTAAAAAAGCAGAAACCTCAAACCCAGTTTTTGTTTTAGATGAGATTGATAAAGTGAGCTACAGTTCTCAAGGAGATCCTTCATCAGCTCTATTAGAGGTTTTAGACCCTGAGCAAAATGATAGTTTTTATGACAATTTTTTAGAAATCGGTTACGATCTCTCTAAAGTGTTGTTTATCGCTACGGCAAATAATATAGGAGAAATCCAGCCCGCATTACGTGACCGAATGGAACTTATTGAGGTTAGTGGGTACACCACTGAGGAGAAGATTCAAATTGCGAAGAAATATCTGCTTCCTAAGCAGTTGAAGGAGCATGGCCTAGAGAAAAAGCACTTGAAATTAAGCGATAAACTGGTTCGAGTTATCGTAGAAGAGTATACTCGAGAATCAGGAGTTAGAGGCTTAGAAAAACAGATCGCCAAACTCGTTCGATCTATTGCAAAATCGGTTGCGATGGAGATCGATTATGCTGTAAGTCCTTCTTTGGAAGAACTTTATGAGATTATGGGTTCTAAAAGATATATGAATGATTTGAGTGAGTCTAATGCTATCCCAGGAGTAGTTACCGGTCTAGCTTGGACTTCAGTAGGGGGGGCCATTCTTTTCATCGAAGCTAGTCTTTCAAAAGGTAAAGGGACGCTTACCATTACCGGTAATCTGGGGAACGTAATGAAAGAGTCGGCAAGTATCGCTCTGGCATTTATCCGATCTCATCATGATGAACTTGGAATCCCCATGGAAAAAATTGAGGGTACAAATATTCATATACATGTACCTGAAGGCGCCACACCGAAAGATGGACCTTCAGCTGGGGTAACGATGCTTACGGCACTTGTTTCGGCGTTTACTTCTCGAAAGGTTAAAGCAAATCTTGCGATGAGTGGAGAAATAACATTGCGCGGTAAAGTATTGCCAGTCGGAGGTATTAAAGAGAAGCTCTTGGCCGCTAAACGCTCAGGTATTAAACAAATCATTCTTTCAGAACAGAATAAAAAAGATGTTGAAGCTATTGAGCCAGAATATCTTAAGGGTGTTAAATTTACCTACGTTTCACGAATGAGTCAGGTGATCGACGAATCACTTCTCAAACAAAAGGGAAGTAATACGCTTTAAACGCATGTCAGAAAGAATCCAAATAGCTATTGATGGTCATTCTTCAACCGGTAAGTCTACTCTTGCTAAAGCTCTTGCAAAGCATCTGGGTATCTTATACTTAGATTCAGGTGCGATGTATAGAGCAGTAGCCTTGTATCAAATGAGACATAACCTAAATGATCAAGAACTTATTGAGCAACTAGATAGAGTCGAGGTTAGTTTCAATGCTCAAAACGCAATCTGCCTTAATGGAGTGGCAGTTGAAAATGAAATACGCAAGATGGAGGTGTCTAATAAGGTGAGCGGGGTGGCTCAGATACCCGAAGTTCGAAGAAAGCTTGTAGAGCTTCAGCAAAAAGTACCCCAGTCGGTGGTTATGGATGGCAGAGATATTGGTACTGTGGTATTTCCTTCAGCTCGACTGAAGTTATTCATGACTGCGCGCACAGAGATTAGGGCTCAAAGAAGATATAATGAGCTGATTGCTAAAGGTGATAAAGTTAGTCTAGAAGAAGTGCTTGAGAACCTGAAATCAAGAGATTTTCAAGATGAAAACCGGGATACTGATCCGCTTCGTGCAGCATCGGATGCGATCTATTTTGACAACTCAGATCTTAGTTTAGACCAACAGCTCGAAAAGGCCATTCAGTTGTATCAAGAACGCGTCTGAAACTCTCTTCTTTTTATTTGTTAATCAATATTTTATCGTTATTTTTGCGCTCCTTTTCAAGCTGCCAACCGGTGTGAAGGTGAAAAGGACTAGTTGTCAACTTTAACAACTTTCAGGGCTTTAGCTAACCTTCACAGAAGTCGCTGAAATACAAATGAAACAGCATTATGGCTGAAGAAAAAATGGCAGAAGAGACTCAAAACGAGCAAACTGCTTCTACAGAATCAACAAGTACTAACCCAAATCCACAAGCTTTTTTAGACAGCTTTGATTGGGATAAATACCAAGAAGGTATTGAGCGTGTTGATGATGAAAAACTAAAAGAATTCGAAGATTTAGTAACGAAAAACTTTGTAGATACTGCTCACGAAGAGGTAGTTGTCGGTAAAGTAATCAATATTACAGATCGTGAAGCAATCATCGATATCAACGCAAAGAGTGAAGGCGTAATTTCTCTTAACGAATTTCGTTACAACCCAGACTTAAAAGTAGGCGATGAGGTTGAAGTTCTTATCGATGTTCGCGAGGACAAGTCAGGACAATTAGTACTTTCTCACAGAAAGGCAAGAACTATCAAGGCTTGGGACCGTGTTAACGATGCGCACGACAAAGAAGAAGTCGTGCAAGGTTTTGTTAAGTGCCGTACTAAAGGTGGTATGATTGTAGACGTATTTGGTATCGAAGCGTTCCTTCCTGGTTCTCAAATCGATGTTAAACCGATTCGTGACTACGATCAGTACGTTGGTAAAAACATGGAATTCAAAGTGGTTAAAATCAACCATGAATTCAAAAACGTTGTTGTTTCTCACAAAGCGCTTATCGAAGCAGATATTGAGGAGCAGAAAAAAGAAATTATCGGACAGCTTGAAAAAGGTCAAGTACTTGAAGGGGTGGTTAAAAACGTTACTTCTTACGGTGTATTTATTGACCTTGGAGGTGTTGATGGTCTTATCCACATTACCGATCTTTCTTGGAGTCGTATCAACCACCCATCAGAAATTGTTGAGCTTGATCAGAAATTAAATGTTGTAATTCTTGACTTCGATGATAACAAGTCACGTATTCAATTAGGTCTTAAGCAACTGGAGAAGCACCCATGGGAAGCACTTAGCGATGACATCCAAATTGGTTCTAAAATCAAAGGTAAAGTCGTGGTTATTGCTGATTACGGTGCGTTTGTTGAGGTTGCTGAAGGAGTTGAAGGTCTTGTACACGTTTCAGAAATGTCATGGTCAACTCACTTAAGATCTGCACAAGATTTCGTGAATGTTGGTGATGAGGTTGAAGCAGTAGTTCTTACTCTTGATCGCGAAGAGCGTAAAATGTCTCTTGGTGTAAAACAACTAACTCCAGATCCATGGACTGATATTACTTCTAAGTATCCTGTTGGCTCACGCCACAAAGGAATCGTTAGAAACTTTACCAACTTTGGTGTTTTCCTTGAACTAGAAGAAGGTATTGACGGTCTTATTTATATTTCAGATCTTTCTTGGACTAAGAAAGTCAAGCATCCATCTGAGTTTGTTGCTGTTGGTGACACTCTTGAAGTCGAGGTTCTTGAGTTAGATGTTGACGGTCGTAAACTAAGTCTAGGTCACAAACAAACTGTGGAAAATCCATGGGATAAGTATGAGTCTGAGTTTGGTGAAGGTACTGTTCATACAGCTAAAATCACTGATTTAGTAGATAAAGGTGCTACCATTACATTTAATGAAGATATCGTTGCCTTTATTCCTGCGCGTCATCTTGAAAAAGAAGACGGAAGCAAACTTGGAAAAGGTGATGAAGCTGAGTTCAAGGTGATTGAATTTAACAAAGACTTCAAGCGTGTAGTTGCAAGTCATACAGCCATCTTCAGAGAACAGGAGGCCAAAAATCTAACTGCTACCAAGAAGAAAATGGAAGCTCAAGCAGAGGAGTCTAAGACTACTCTAGGAGATGCAAACGCACAACTTCAGGCTCTTAAAGATAAGATGGAGTCGAAAGGAGAGTAATTCATTTTTCTTTCTAGAATAATAAAGCCCGGGATGTTACCCGGGCTTTTTTTGTTACTTTTGCGTTAAAGCTGACTTTATATATGTCTTCTAACTTGCTTCTCGATTCAAAATCTATTGGAGTAATCCTTCATCGACTAGCTAATCAGCTTTTAGAAACTCACCTTGATTTTAAAAATACCGTTCTTATTGGTCTACAGCCTCGAGGGGTTTATTTAGCTGAACGACTTGCTAAACTTCTGAGTGAGGACTATGCGGTAAGCGACCTGCGACTAGGCTATCTTGATATCACTTTCTTTAGAGACGATTTCAGGAGATCTGAAAAACCACTGAGCGCGAGTAAGACGAAGATTGACTTTCTCGTTGAAAATCAAAAGGTAGTTTTTATTGATGATGTGCTCTATACAGGAAGAAGTATTCAATCTGCATTATCTGCTATCCAATCTTTTGGAAGACCTTCATCTGTAGAACTTATGGTGCTTATTGATCGAAGATTTTCTCGTCATTTACCGATACAGCCCAATTATAGAGGTCGACAGGTAGATGCAATTAACGAAGAGCGAGTTCGTGTTCTTTGGAAAGAAAAGGACGGAGAAGATGCGGTATATATCGAAAATAAGAATTTGAAATGAGTGAACTGAGCGTAAAACACTTGTTGGGAATCAAATACCTCACTGAGGATGATATTCAACTTATTTTTGAAACCGCTGACCATTTCAAAGAGGTTCTTTCAAGGCCGATTAAAAAAGTACCAAGCCTTAGAGATGTTACTATAGCCAACATCTTTTTTGAAAATAGCACGCGCACCAAGCTTTCCTTTGAACTTGCCCAAAAGCGATTGTCTGCAGATGTAGTGAATTTCTCTGCCGGTCAATCTTCGGTTAAGAAAGGAGAAACCCTTGTAGATACCGTAAATAATATTCTAGCCATGAAGGTGGATATGGTAGTCATGCGCCATCCAAACCCTGGAGCTGGAGTGTTTCTTTCAAATCATATTGATGCCAGTATCGTAAATGCCGGAGATGGTGCACACGAACACCCAACCCAAGCCCTTTTAGATGCATTTTCAATTCGAGAGCGATTAGGGGATTTAGGCGGCAAGAAGGTACTTATTGTAGGTGATATTTTACACTCGCGAGTAGCGCTTTCTAATATTTTCTTACTGCAAAAGTTAGGGGCAAAGGTTACCGTGTGCGGTCCTCAAACCCTAATTCCCAAATATATAACGTCTCTGGGTGTTGAAGTCGAGCATGATTTAGATCGCGCGCTTGTTGATGCTGATGTAGCAAATATGCTTCGAATTCAAAATGAACGATTAGATCAATCTTATTTTCCATCGACTCGAGAATATGTGATGCAGTATGGCTTAACCGATGAACGTCTATCCCGCCTTGATCGTGTTCCCCTTATTATGCATCCGGGTCCAATTAACCGTGGGGTAGAGATCACGTCATCTATTGCAGATTCAGAACATGCGATTATTTTAGACCAGGTTTCTAATGGAGTTGCAGTTCGTATGGCGGTAATGTATTTATTGGCCGGTAAGCAATAAATGAAGTAGTATGGCTTATAAGTTATTAGAGAATTACAGTATTGATAAGCTTCGCGGGTATGAAATTGATCAAATCCAGGAGCATTTAATAGTAGCCTTAAGCGATTCTGAAGTTAATGACAGAGATTTTCAATGGATTGAAAACTTTGCTTCTGATCTTATTAACAGGTCATTATCCTTTGTGATTTTATCTGAAAAATTAACCTACGAGATATTACCTGAAACTGTAAACCTTTGCCCTACATTAGAAGAAGCCATTGATCTCATCGAATTTGAAGAAATACAAAGAGATTTAGGGTTATGATGTTTAGTGTGCGTACTCTTGGTGCTTACGCCGCTACTCCTAGAAAACTGGCTAATCCTAGTGCCCAGTATATCAGTTTTAATCGAAATCATTTTCTTATTGATTGCGGTGAGGGAACCCAACGTTCCTTGAGAGCTTGTGGCGTAAATCTTCTTGGAATTCAGAAGGTTTTTATTTCGCATTTACACGGAGATCACTTTTATGGCCTCCCTGGTCTAATAGCAACTATGAATGCGCTTAAACGCGCTGATGAACTTGAGATTTACGGCCCGAAAGGGATCAAGGAGCTGATGACTTCAATATTAAAGGCTTCTGATTCTTGGACTCGATATCCGCTACGTTTTATTGAAATAGAATCAACCGATTCTGAAGTTATTTTTGAATCTGATAAAATACGGATTGCCACTATTCCTTTGAAACACCGTATTTATACGAATGGTTTCTTGTTTGAAGTTTTTGATAATGGAGCTTGGAACAAACTTTATGCCTATTGCAGTGATACCGCTTTTTTACCTCAGATCACTTCGATTATCGATAAGGTTCATGTTTTATACCATGAATCCACCTTTTTAGAGACTGAAGATCATCTCTGTGAGAAAACAAGGCATTCGACCGCTTCTGAGGCAGGTAAAATTGCGCAATTAGCTCAGTCAAAATTCTTAATTTTAGGTCATTATTCAACCCGATATAAAAATCTTGATCTCTTTAAGCTAGAAGCTTTGAATCATTTTAGTTATGGTGAAATACTTCTCTCTGACGATCACGAGTTATTTGAATTTCCATGGCCGCAAAAGATTTAGCGAACTATCGTAAAAACTACATTAAATCATCACTGGATGAATCACATCTAGAAGCGTCACCTTTTGAGCTTTTTAAAAATTGGTTTGAAGAGGCTGATAATGACTCTAAAATAGAGGAGGCTAACGCGATGTCTCTTTCTACGGTGGGTAAGGATATGAAACCTCACACTCGGGTAGTGCTCCTCAAAGAATTCAATGCTCAAGGTTTTGTGTTTTTCACTAATTATAAGAGTAAAAAAGGTCAGGCGCTCTCAGAAAATCCATTTGCTTGTATTTCTTTCTTTTGGGCTTCTCAGGAACGTCAAGTAATAATTGAAGGAAAAGTTGAAAAGATTTCGGTTGAAGAATCTGATACTTACTTTAACTCTAGACCTTTAGGTAGTCGTCTTGGGGCTTTGGCTTCACCTCAAAGTGAGGTGATTTCTGATAGAGCTTTTTTAGAGGATGAGTTAAAAAAGGTTCAAGAGCAATTTAAATCTGAATTGCCAAGACGTCCCGATCATTGGGGTGGATACCTCCTTGTTCCCGAGCAATTTGAATTCTGGCAAGGTAGAGAAAACCGGCTTCATGATCGAATTCGTTATGATTATGAGAATAAGTCTTGGTCTTCAGTACGATTAGCTCCGTAAAGCGTATATTACCCCTCTAATAGTTGATTTATGTCTTCTTCGAAGTATCAATATATTAATCGTGAAATAAGCTGGCTTCAGTTTAACGAGCGAGTCTTGCAGGAAAGTGCTGATAAACGAGTTCCTATTATTGATCGTATTCATTTTCTGGGAATCTTTAGCAACAACCTAGATGAGTTTTTTAGGGTCAGATATGCCACGGTTAAGCGGGTTGTTGATAATGATCCGACTGGGAAGCAATTGCTCGGTGGGACCAAAGCCACTGATTTATTAGCAAAGATTACTGCCTTGACGATTAAATCTCAGTCTCGTAGTATGAAAATTCTGAATGATATTACCGAGGAATTGAAGGATCACGAGATTTATTTGATTAATGAATCAGAACTTCATGAAGACCAAAAGCCGTTTGTTGAAGACTACTTTTTGTCTAAGGTTAATCCTGAATTAATAACTATTGATCTTCACAGTATAGACGGTTTTCCTATGCTAAAAGAAACCGCTGCATACTTAGCGGTTCGCTTAGCTAAATATAACAGCGCCGGGGGTTCTATGAATAATAAAGAGGCATCGATAAGATATGCCTTAATTGAAATTCCAAATAGCTTAGATCGTTTTGTAGTTCTACCTAAAAAAGAAGGTAAGAATTATGTAATGGTACTTGATGATATTATCCGACATTGTCTTGATCGAATTTTCTTCATGTTTGATTATGATGAAATCGAAGCACATATGATAAAGATTACCCGAGATGCCGAGCTTGACATTGACGATGATCTTGAAAAAAGTTTTGTAGAAAAAATATCTACCTCGGTTAGTAATCGAAAAATTAGTGATCCTGTTCGTTTTGTCTATGATAAACGGATCAAACTTGATACACTTACTTTTCTGAAGAAGAAAATTGATATAGAGAATACCGATAGTGTTATTCCTGGAGGTCGTTATCACAATCGACGTGATTACATGAGCTTCCCCAACTTTGGAAGATCTGAATTGCAGTATGAGCGAATTGATCCATTACCTATAGCGGGTTTTGAAATGGAGGGTAGTCTCTTCGATCAGATTCGAAAGAGAGACTATCTCATGTATACCCCATTTCAGAATTATGGATACGTTGTTCGATTCTTGAAAGAAGCAGCGTTAGATCCTAAGGTTAAGGAAATCAAGATTACCATTTACCGTCTAGCGAAAACCTCTCAGGTAGCGGCCGCTCTAATTAATGCAGCTAAAAACGGCAAAAAAGTAACGGTTCAGATTGAACTTCAAGCTCGTTTTGATGAGCAATCGAATATTGATTATGCGAATAAATTTAAAGAAGCTGGTGTTAATCTAATCTTCGGTATTCGTGGCTTAAAGGTACACTCTAAGATTTGCGTGATCACCCGAGAAACAAAGCCGAGATCTTTAGAATATTTTGGATTCATTAGTACAGGTAATTTCAACGAATCGACGGCAAAAATCTATACCGATTACACTTTATTCACCTCGCATAAAGGAATACTCACTGAAGTAGAAAAGGTGTTTGATTTCTTAGCTACTACTTATAGAGTTAGAAAATACAAACATCTGATTGTTTCTCCTCATTACACAGAAAGCACCTTTACGCGTTTAATTCAACAAGAGATTCTACATGCCAAAGCGGGGAAACCGGCTTCGATAAGAATTAAGATGAATAGTTTTACTTCTTACAAGATGATTGATCGCCTATACCAAGCAAGTCAAGCTGGGGTAAAGATAAAAATGGTTATCCGAGGAATTAACTGTTTAGTACCTGGAGTTAAGGAACAAAGTGAGCATATTGAAGCTATCAGTGTGGTCGATAAGTTTTTGGAACATCCGCGTGTTTTTATTTTCGAAAATGGAGGCGATCCGAAAGTATATATATCCTCTGCTGATTGGATGACCCGAAATATTGAAAATAGGGTGGAGGTCGGAGTTCCAATTTACCAGGAAGACCTCAAGCAAGAAGTGATCGATGGTTTTGAGATGAGCTGGAATGACAATGTTAAGGGTAGACGTTTTACCGCTAAACACGACAATGCTTATCGCAAGAACAAAAAAGTTGCTATCCGGTCTCAGTTTGATATGTACGACTACTACCTTAAGAAGTTAGATAATTAGCCGTGCATTGTTTCTTTCTTACCGAGATTGGCCATGATTTCTGCCTCGTACGCCAATAGGTCTTGCCATTTTTGATCAACCACTTCCCGGTCACCATATGTTCTTGCGAAGCCGAGAAACATGGTATAATGATTCGCTTCACTTACCATTAAATTGCGGTAGAAATCGGCTAATTCTTTATCTGCAATATTTTCAGAAAGTAACCTAAATCTCTCACAGCTTCTCGCTTCAATAAGGGCAGCATACAATAATTTGTGCACAAGGTGAGTGGTTTTGCTTCCTCCTTTTGGAAAGAATTTCATCAACTCAATAACGTATTCATCTTTACGCTCTCTTCCGAGTTTCCATCCTCTTTCTACGATTTTTTCATGTACCATGTTGAAATGACCCATCTCTTCTCGTACTAATGCAGTCATTTCTTTGACCAGTTCAGAACGGTCAGGAAAACCTATAATAATTGAAATAGCAGTACTCGCAGCCTTTTGCTCGCAATAGGCGTGATCTGTAAGGATCTCTTCAATATTCTTTTCAACGATATTCACCCATCTTGGGTCGGTGGGTAATTTTAATCCAAGCATAATTATAGGTCTAAGGAGAATTTTCGTTTCAATTCTGCAACGGCTGGGTATTTAGAGATGAGGTGCTCTAGTTTTTCCTCTGGGGTATAAATGAGGTTTTCAGACTTTTCTGTTTCTAAAACTTCTATCTTTAACTGGATACGATCGTTCTTCGTTCGTTTTCTTAAGAAGACAAGAAGTGCCTCCTTTTCTTGTTCGATTTCTCTTCGAATCGTATCGTTAGGAACCCTACTTCGGAGTGTCTCAGAATCAATTAAATCAATGGTGGCGATTTGAAGATTAGAAGCCAGTATTTTTTTACCTTTTTGTTCAAGACTGACCACATATTGATCGTAGTACACTTGAATATCTTCTAATGTGAATGGCTCATTAGACTCAGGGACAGCTACTTTATTGGCTTCTTTTTGCTTTTGCTTAATCTCTTTCTTTTTCTGTATTGCAGCTAGAGATAATCCAGATACAGAATTACCTAAAAAAGGTTTTTCAATGCGGATAGATACATTAGGAGTGGTATCTGGAATAGGGATGGTTTCTTCCTTAACACTCGATTGATCTAATTCTTCTTTAACGACCTTAATTTCAATAGCATCAACCGGGATTAGGCTAGGCTTTTTTTTTTCAGTTGAATTTGAGAATCCAGCAATTTGAAGTAGGCTGAGTTCGATCAGTAATCTCTTGTTATTGGCTGCTCGATAGGCTGCATCAGCTTTGGTAGCAATCTCGATGCCTTGAATTAAAAATTCGATAGAACATCTGGATGCCTGCTCTTGGTACATTGGAACTAGTTCTTCTGAACTATCTAAGAGTGCGATAGTTTCTTCTTTCTGAGATACTAGTAAATTTCTAAAGTGAGCTCCTAGGCCTGAGATGATTAATTGTGCATCAAAACCTGCATTAATGAGTTCATTCAGCTGTAATAATACTGATCGGGTGTCTTTTTCTAAAAGACTATTGGTGATTTCGAAAAAACTATTGAAGTCTAAGAGGTTTAAATGCTTACTGACATCTTCTGCTGTTAATTTATTCCCCCCAAAACTAATTAGTCGATCAAACAGAGAAAGTGCATCACGAAGTCCCCCATCGGCTTTAACGGCAATCATGTGAAGTGCAGTTTCTTCCACTTCGACATTTTGGTCCTCAGCGATAGTTCTTAAATGATTTGCCATGTCTTTAGTACCAATGCGTTTAAAGTCATAGCTCTGGCATCTAGATAAGATGGTGGGTAGAATTTTGTGTTTCTCTGTGGTCGCTAAAATGAAAATAGCGTGTTTAGGAGGCTCTTCTAGAGTCTTTAAAAAAGCATTGAAGGCGGGTGTACTGAGCATGTGAACCTCATCGACGATATACACTTTGTACGTGCCAATTCTAGGTGGAATTCGAACTTGATCGATGAGAGACCGAATATCGTCTACCGAGTTATTCGATGCCGCGTCTAGTTCAAAAATGTTGAAGCTAAAATCATTGTCGGTGCTGTCTCCAAGACTTTGTTCGTTGATTTTATGCGCTAAGATTCGAGCACAGGTGGTTTTACCAACTCCTCTTGGCCCAGAAAATAGAAGCGCATTGGCTAAACGATTATGGGCAATAGCGTTTTCTAAAGTTTTAGTAATTGATTCTTGACCAACCACTTCAGAAAATTCTTTAGGACGATATTTTAACGCTGAAACAACGAAAGATTCCATAAACACAAATATAAGTTTCGTTGAGCGATCATTTATGAACTTCGAAGGTTTCTAGTCCTTGAATTATTAACAATAGTGCTACTTTTACCATCTAAAGCAGGCCACCTTGTCGCTTTATCCTTTGAGATAAAGAGGAAAGTCCGGACACCATAGTGCAGCGTAGCGGGTAACACCCGTCCATCGTGAGGTGAGGACAAGTGCAACAGAAAGCAAGTACAGTTCGGCTGTAGTGAAACCAGGTAAACTCTACGCGGTGAAACGCCATGTAAACCAATGCTTGAGAGCGGCACGTTCGATATTGGAGGGTAGGCGGTTCGAGAATCTGAGTAATTGGATTCCTAGATAAATGACAGGGCTAGACAGAATCCGGCTTACGGCCTGCTTTTTTTTCAAACCAGCTAAAGGTGCTACTTCCGTATTTTTTTTTCATCTCAAAGCATTGGTGATTGTCAAAGGACAAGTTTGAAGTGTGCTCTAAAATCAAAATTCCTGATTGGTTAAGCAATGATGGCTGAGTAGTAAGTCGATCAATGAGTTCTAAATACTTGTCTTCGCCAATATCATAGGGAGGGTCTCCGACCACTAGATCATAAGTAGGCTGAGTGCTTTTTGAAATGAATTTAAACACATCAGAACAAATGGTTCTAATACTGAAACCTAACGAGTCAGAGGTTTTACTAATAAATTGACAAGCCCCACGATGGGCATCTACGGCATCAACTCTTGTGGTACCTCTTGAGCTAAATTCATAAGAGAGGTTGCCGGTACCACTGAACAAATCTAAGACGCTGATTTCAATGAAATTTACTCGATGTGATAGTGCGCTGAAGAGTCCTTCCTTTGCTCGGTCTGTGGTCGGTCTTACAGGAAGATTTTTTGGAGCGGATATTTTACGACCCCTATGTGTACCTGAAATAATTCTCAAAATATTTTATATGAATGGAAAAATTTCAGTGATGTATTGCAAAACATCATTCCATTCCGCAACTTTTTTAATAGCTTCTCCGCCATAATTTGAATGACAGTCATAGAAGATTAGATCAAATCCTTCTTTAGTCTCAGGGGTTTGTGAATGAATGAGTAATAGATAATAATTTACTTCTTCTGAATTTACGATAGGGAACTGGTGGTAACCATATAGTTCTGATCCTTTATGAACTGCGACTTCAAAATGTTTCTCGTGAAATACACTTACCATGCGAACCTGCGATTTATCTGGTGTAGCTAAGGCACGCTTCACAAGCTCTGTGGCACTGTGCGAAATTGTAAGGTTGATTCCTTTTGCTTGAAGTTCTGCCTCGAGTTCGGTATTACTTTCGAAAACATTATAAATACCAGCTGATCTAATTTCGTTATAGGCCGATTGATAGGGGGCTCTAAGCTGAAATTTGAGATAGTTGGCGGCTTTGTCTTTCTTGAAAAGTTCTTCGGCTACCAGTGTATTAGTGCCGGTGTAGATTAGTTTTAAGGAATTGCTATCCTCGTGTTCATCGATGAACTTATTAAACCCTTCAAGTAACGATTGTTCATTAAATAAACCCTTAAGTGATAGATTTCGTTTGGTGCTATAAAAACGATATCCATCCGTTGTGATATGGATGGATATCGTTTCATCTGTTGACTTTGGATAGATCAAAGCCAAAAGGTATTAATTGTTATTTTTCTTGTCGTAAATAGAAGGCCAGTTTCCAGAGGTACTTACATCAGTTAAAGAACCCACTCTAATCGTGTTTCCATTGACCTCTTCAATACTGTTATGTGCATTTTCACGAGCTAAAAGTTCCTTAGGCTGATCATATAGAACTACATCCTTTTTTACGGATGCCTCAAATACTGGAGCGTCAAATCCTTGCTTGTTTACCACGTCTGATTTCATTTCAAAACGCTCTCCGTTCTGCGCAAAAGGAACGCTAAATAAAGTTTTGTAACTATTATCTCCTTTAAATAAAGAATCCTTCACAGCAACGGTACCTAAAGTATCTATTACTACAGTGTCTACTTGCATATCGATACGGTAAACTCGGTTGTATCTCATAAAAGAAGAATCTTTCTGTTGAGTGATGGTGTAAACTCCAGTGTCAATGAAACTGATTAGAGTTTCAAAATCTTTGGCAAACTCACCATTTACGGTTCTGTAAGCTACCTGAGCGTCACGAATATCCTTTAGTTTTTCGATAACCGCTGAAAAACGTTCTTCACGGTTTTTATTAAAAGTGATAGGTGCCATTACCGATAGATAGATTAGGTAGGCTAGCACTACAGAAATGACATAAAGAACTGCTTTTATTCCGGTTTTCATCGTTTAAATTTTTGGTTTCGAACGGAAACAAATCTACAATTTTTTTTCAATCACTAAAGATTTTGGTGACAGAATGAAAAGGGTGATATCTTGCACCTATGAACACCTCTGTGTCGTCTGACCGTTTTATTCAACTTTTTCGTTCCAAATTTCCTTTTACTGCTACTTATTCACAGGAAAAAGCATTTGAACGTCTAGCTTCTTTTTTATCTGAAAATCAGTCGGATAGATTGTTTATACTCCGTGGATATGCAGGAACTGGCAAGACAACTCTTATCAATACCTTGAATAAGGTGTTGCTTGAAACGGGGATGAAAACGGTTCAATTAGCTCCTACAGGTAGGGCTGCCAAGGTGATCAGTCAATACACTTCGCGTCCAGCCTACACGATTCACAAAAAGATTTTTTTTCCAAAATCGGTCCGCGGAAAGGGAATTCAGTTCACTTTGGCCCCGAATAAACACACCCAAACTCTTTTTATTGTAGACGAGGCGTCGATGTTGTCAGATGACCTTGGAGAACGTTCTTCTTCTTCGAGTGATTCTTTGTTAGAGAGCCTATTGAAATATGTGTATAGTGGAAAGAACTGCTCGTTACTTCTGATCGGAGATACTGCCCAGTTGCCCCCTGTTCAATCTGAAGAGAGTGTTGCGCTTAATGATGATTTTATGGGTATGCGTGCAATGAAAGAGGTTTTTTCAGCAACCCTTACCGATGTCGTTCGACAAGAACGGGATAGTGGGGTTCTGCATAATGCCACCCATTTACGTTCACAATTAGGACAAACCTATTTTGATGATTTAAAATTAGAAGTGGGTGACTTTGATGACGTCATTAGGCCACTCAGTGGCGGTGAAATGCTCGAGGCTTTAGAGGATGCTTATAGAGAGGTAGGAGTGAGTGGTACTACGATAATTGTTAGGTCAAATAAAAGGGCTAACCTGTATAATCAGAACATCCGATCGAGAGTTTTACTTCTAGAAGAAATGCTTTCTCCCGGAGATCAACTGATGGTGGTTAAAAACAATTATTTCTGGATCGACAGTTCTAGTGCAGCCACTTTCATTGCGAATGGAGATTTAATCGAAGTTTTACGTATTCACAAATTCTATGAACGTTACGATTTTCAATTTGCCAAAGTAGAAGTGCGGATGGTCGATTATCCTGAGATGGCCTCTTTTGATACCGTACTGCTTTTAGATACATTATCAAGTGACAGCCCATCACTGACTTACGAAGATTCGAATACACTCTATCAAAAGGTATCTGAAGACTATGCACATCTTAATTCGCAATACAAGCGATATATGGGGGTTAAAACCAATCCAGAGTTTAATGCCCTTCAGGTAAAATTTTCCTATGCGATGACCTGTCATAAAGCGCAAGGTGGCCAGTGGTCTCGCGTTTTTGTAGAACAACCTTATGCGCCTGATGGTTTTGATGAAGGACATTTTAGATGGTTGTATACGGCCTTTACAAGGGCCACTGAGAAACTATTTTTGATCGGTTTTGAAAATCGTTATTTTAATGAATAATTATCCCCTATGAAAGTAGTCGCAATGATACCGGCTCGCCTGGCTTCTTCTAGGCTTCCCGAAAAAATGATTTTAGACCTAGGTGGTTTACCAGTCATTTTAAGAACTTACGAAGCTGTTAAGGCAACAGGACTTTTTGATGAAGTAATTATAGTAACCGATAGCAAGAAAATTGCCACTCTCACTGAGGGACACGGCGCCACAACGATCTTAAGTAAAAAAGATCATGAAACAGGAAGCGATCGAATCGCAGAGGCGGCTGAAAGTGTACCGGCCGATATCATTATCAACGTTCAAGGTGATGAACCTTTTATAGATAGTAACTCGTTAAGTGCGCTCATTCAATGCTTTAGAGAAGATCATGAGGAGCTTATTGATTTAGCCTCCTTGATGGTCGCGATAGCAGATAAGACATATATTGACAACCCCAATGTGGTCAAAGTAGTTACTGATCTCACCGGTAAGGCACTCTATTTTTCTCGCTCAGCTATCCCGTTTCATCGAGATCCTAGCCCTTTGTCGCGTTGTTATAAACACAAAGGAGTATACGCCTTTAGAAGATCTGCACTCTTAGAATTTCCTAAGCTAATTATGGGGCCGCTGGAGCGCGCTGAAAAAATTGAAGCTATTCGTTACTTAGAACACGGCAAACGATTACAGATGATCGAAACTTCTGTGGATGCCCCAGGCATCGATACTAGAGCTGATTTAGAAGACGCTATTGCAAATTTCAAGAAGTTGAATACATGAATTTTGATCAAATAAAAACCATAGCATTTGATGCAGACGATACTCTTTGGGTTAACGAAACCTATTTTCGAGATACAGAAGAGCGTTTTGCCTCTTTATTAGAGAGTTATGAAACTAAAAACACGATAGATCAGGAGCTTTTTAAAAAAGAGATGCAGAATCTTCCAGTTTACGGATATGGTATCAAGGGCTTCATGTTGTCTATGATTGAATTGGCCTTAGAACTTTCTAATGGAGCGGTCTCGCCTAAAGCCTTGCAAGAAATTCTAGTGATGGGAAAGGAAATGATTGCGCACCCGGTCGAACTGCTGCCTCATATCAAAGAAGTACTTGAAAAATTATCGAAAAGGTATCGGTTGATTGTACTTACCAAAGGAGATTTACTTGATCAAGAACGAAAATTAGAAGCTTCAGGACTCAGCGAATACTTTCACCATGTGGAGGTGATGAGTGATAAAACGCCAGAGAAATACAAACATTTACTTGATCATTTGCAAATCAAAACCTCTGAATTTCTAATGGTTGGAAATAGCTTAAAGTCTGACGTACTTCCACTTATTGAAATCGGGGCGCAGGCCATACATATCCCGTTTCATACCACATGGGCGCATGAAGAGGTGTCAAAAGAGAGAGCCGAAGAGGCTGACTTTCTGACGCTTTCAAATGCTAAGGAATTACTCGAGGTTCTTCCTATTCTTTCATAGTGTGGTACACATTCTGAACATCATCGTCTTCTTCGATTTTTTCAAGTAGTTTTTCGATGTCAGCAACTTGTTCTTCTGTAAGCTCTTTAGTTACCTGTGGAATTCGTTCAAAACCTGAAGATCGAATTTCGATTCCGCGATTTTCGAGTTCTTTCTGTAATGCGCCAAAGGCCTCAAAAGGAGCGTATATCATCAGGGAGTCTTCATCTTGAAAGACCTCTTCTACACCGTGATCAATTAGATCAAGCTCTAATTCTTCAGGGTCGATTCCTTCTGCTGAAATTTGAAAATTACAGGTATGATCGAACATGAATTCAACTGATCCTGAGGTGCCTAGGTTACCGTTACATTTATTGAAGTAGCTACGAATATTAGCAACAGTACGTGTTGAATTATCAGTAGCTGTTTCAATTAGTACGGCAATACCGTGAGGGCCATATCCTTCGTATAAGATCTCTTTAAAATCACCTAAGTTTTTATCTGTAGCCCGTTTGATGGCTCTTTCTACATTATCCTTAGGCATGTTTGCCGCCTTTGCGTTCTGTATTACCGCACGTAGTTTTGCATTACTGTCTGGGTCTGGTCCACCTTCTTTCACAGCAATCACAATATCCTTTCCAATTCGAGTAAAGGCTTTAGACATTGCTGCCCAACGCTTCATTTTTCTAGCCTTTCTAAATTCAAACGCTCTTCCCATTTCGGTAATTTTATTTCGAAAACAAAAGTAATAAAATTGCCTATCCTTTAAATAGGGTGATGATGCCTTATTACATCGTTGACGTCGAATTGAAGGTACTTAGGGAGGGGTCTGTCTTTTGCAATTACGGCGGAGTAACGGATGTCATTGGTGGTATATACTCGCTTTAAGGTTGGGTGAAAGTTGCCAAGCTGATCAATTAAGCTGCGAATAAAGTCTTCATGTAAACAAAGATCTCTACTGCCTAGGTGAAGTATCCCTTTCTTGTTTCGATTGATGATATAATGAATTTGCTGTGCTAATTTATCTGCAAAAGCTACATTCAAAGATAAGTTGGGGAATACCTCGATCGCTTCACCTTGCAGGATCTGGGATTTCAATTCTTGTAGTCTCGGAGACTGGTTTCCAAAGATCATAGGAACGCGCAGAATCGTCCATTTGCGTTCGGGTAATTTCATTAGGCTGTTTTCAATCTGTATCTGATATTTTCCTTGAGCACTTACCGAAAGGGTCTTGTCATTTTCATAATTCGGGAACTGAGTATACGCATCGAAAACATTCGCAGAGCTCATAAATATAATTTGAGCTTTATGACTGCTTAGCCATTCAATAATATGCTTATGGGCTAATACTAAATAAGCGTAAGGGCCTCTAAGTAGTGATATTATTTGGGTGGGCTTGATGTCGTTGAGAATAGAAACAATGTCGTCTTCACTCACATCATAGGCAAAGAATCGATGATTATTCTCAAATTCTTGATGATGACAAAAGGTAGCGTAGGTATCGATGAAAGGACTTAATTCTTTGTAGAGTTTCTGGCCGATGAAGCCACTACCCCCTAGAATTAATATCCGATGTTTATTCATTAAGCCTTGTAAAAGGGTAGTTTAACTACTTCAGCCTTTAAAGATTTGTTGCGTACTTGAATAAATATTTTGGAACCAGCAACTGCCTTTTCAGTGGTTACATAGCCAAGACCAATACCATATCCTAAAGAAGGAGAACTGGTGCCTGAAGTTACTCGCCCGATCCCTATGCCTTCTTCATCACAGATTTCATAGTCGTGTCTTGGAATTCCTTTGTCAATCATCTTAAAACCGACCAATCGATTAGCTAACCCTTGTTCTTTGTCTTTCTCGATCTTCGCTTTATTGATGAATTCATGATTGAATTTAGTTACCCAGCCTAGACCTGCTTCGATTGGATGTGTAGTTTCATCAATATCATTGCCATAGAGACAGTATCCCATTTCTAAACGCAAAGTATCTCTAGCGGCAAGCCCTATCGGTTTAATCCCTGCATCTATGATCAGGTCCCAGAGTGCATTGATTGTATCATTTTTACAATAGATCTCAAAACCTCCCGACCCCGTATAACCAGTCGCTGAGATAATCAGATCATTGATACCTGAAAGAGACCCCTCTATAAAGTGATAAAAGGGGACACTGCTAAGGTCATATGAGGTAAAGGATTGTAGTATTTCAGCTGCCTTTGGTCCTTGAACTGCAAGAAGTGAATAGTGGTCAGATTCATTTCGAAGTAATGCACCAATAGATTCATTTTCTTTACGAATATGAGCCCAGTCTTTTTCAATATTAGAGGCATTCACTACTAGCATGAATTTCTCTTCATCTATTTTATAAACGATTAAATCGTCAACAATTCCATCATTGTAATTCGGAAAGTAGTTGTACTGTGCGGCACCAATTTTGAGCTTTGCAGTATCGTTACTACATACTCGATTTAGTAATTCTTGGGCCTTTAGACCTTCGATAAAAAATTCGCCCATATGAGATACATCAAATACACCAGCATTTTCTCTTACTGCTTTGTGTTCTAATTGAATACCCTCATAAGAAACCGGCATTTGAAATCCGGCGAATTCAACCATTTTGGCACCTAAGGCCACATGCTTGTCGTAAAGTGCAGTTCTCTTCATCACTAAATTTTGTCTAAAATTAGCGATTAATTACTGCTTAATAAGTCTTTGAGATCAGTATATGATTCTATTTTTTTTGAAACTTTTTGCAGAGAACGCAGTCGCTTTACACTCTCGGGCGCTACCACATCTATATCGATAGCCTTTTTTACCGCTCCATCGAACTTCACAGGATGAGCGGTTTCAAGAAAAATACCGACTTCTGAAGAAGAATCGATAGGGGCAGCTTCTAAGCCTAAGTAGCCAATAGCCCCATGGGGGTCTGCGACATATCCGTACTCCTTGAAAAGATGTTTCATTGCTTCAAGTGTTTGGGAATCGTCAAAACGGTATGCCTTAATAACGCGCTCTAGTTCTTGTTTTTTAAATAATTCTTCGATTCGTATAAAGTTAGAAGGATCACTAACATCCATTGCGTTAGAGAGGGTAGGAGTGGTAGGTTTAGGTGCGTAGACCTTGCTGTTTAAATAGCGAACTACGGTATCATTAACATTAGTTGCAGCGATAAAACGCTCAAGGGGTAAACCGATTTCCTTAGCCATCATCCCGGCGCAAATATTTCCAAAATTTCCCGAAGGAACTGAAAATACAGGTGTTCGCTGATCTCCAAGCTTTCTTAAGTTTTGATAGGCGGCAAAATAATAAAGCATTTGTGGTAACCAGCGCGCCACGTTAATACTGTTTGCAGAGGTAAGTCTTCTGTGGCTGATTAGATCCTTATCAACAAAAGCAGATTTTACATAAGACTGACAATCGTCAAAACTTCCTTTAACTTCAAGTGCGGTGATGTTTTGACCTAAAGTGGTCATTTGAAGTTCCTGTACCTCACTTATTTTTCCTTCAGGAAACAATATAACCACATCGACACCTTCAACACCCAGAAATCCGTTGGCAACAGCCCCGCCAGTATCTCCTGAGGTTGCTACAAGAACCGTAGTTTTGGTACTCCAGTTTTTTTGCCTCGAGAATTTACCTAGACACTGCGCCATAAATCGAGCACCGACATCCTTGAATGCTAGAGTAGGGCCATGAAATAGTTCTAAAGTATAGTGGGAACCAATTTCTACTAACGGAAATTCAAAGTCTAAGGTGTTTTCTAGAATTAATCTTAGCTCTTCTTTAGTGAGATCAGGCGAAGTAAAGGGGTTCATTGCCTCTATCGCTAATTCAATGAGGGGAATATCCGCGATGTTTTTTAAAAGATCGACTGAAAGTTGAGGAATTCGCTCTGGAAAATAGAGTGATCGGTCGGGTGCGATTCCTTGTATAACAGCGTCACTAAAAGAAGTGACGATTGAACGTGAACCTAAATTATAGTAGTTCATGAACTCCCTTTTTATCTACGCTGCCAGAATATAGGTGGTAGTCATGTTCTTTTTTCGTTAAGAGCTTATCAAAGGATTCTTTTACTGCCATAGCGGTTTGATTACTTTCACACAAGGCAAATACCGAGGGTCCTGATCCAGAGATCCCAAAAATTAAAGCCCCATTAGCCACTGCCAATTCTTTCAATTCATCAAAGTGAGGAATTTGTGATTTTCGGTGAGTCTCTACCACAAAGTCTTGTGCGCAAAATGCAAGTAAATCTTTGTCGTTTTTGAATAAAGCAGCGGTAAAACCTCCAAGATTACTCCATTGTTTGATCGCTGTCTCTAGAGAGATTTCTTGGGGTATTACGGTTCTTGAAGCAGAGGTTTTAATCTCGATCTGTTGATGCGCAACTACGTAATGTAGATCTAAATTGGTTTCTAGACTTACTGCCAAATGATCTTCTTGAGTGACCACCAAGCAAAATCCTCCTAAAAGTGCAGGAGCAATATTATCCGCATGTCTTGTTTTACTCGCGATTGCCTCACCGTCGATACAAAAGGGTAGTAATTCTTCTTTGGTAAATGGTCTGCCGAGGAGCTCATTTACAGCGAAAGCAGCTCCAACGGCGCTTGCTGCACTACTCCCGACTCCACTACCTGGCTTAATTCTTTTATCGATGTTTAGTCGAATCCCGATGTTCGATTCTTGGGCAGCGCGGTAAACAGAGGCAGCTGCCACATAGGCAACATTTTCTTCGGGATTATCGGGGGTAGGGAATCCTTTTAGTTCTCCGAGATGAACCCCAGGGTGATTAATACGTTCAGCAATAATTTCATCACCGGCGTCAGAAAGGCAAAATCCGAGTGCATCAAACCCAACATTAATGTTAGCTACAGATGCAGGACACCATATACGTATAGAGTTTTTCATCGTTGATTGCTTGCTCTAATGATGTCTCCAAATAAACCTGAAGCGGTTACATCTGCTCCGGCGCCAGCTCCTTTAATAACAAGGGGTTGAGATCGGTATCGATCAGTATATAGAATCAGAATATTGTCACTGCCTGACAAGTTGTAGTAATCTGAATCAGGTGAGACCGCCTTTAGCCCGACTGTGGCAATGAGTTGATCATTTTCGTCTTTAAAAAGCTCGGCCACAAACTTCAGTTTATTTCCTTTGCTATTAGCATTCTCAAAAAGCGATTGAAAATGAGATTCATTCTCTTTTAGTGCATCTAAAAACGCATCGATACTGGTCGAGTTCGCAGCCTTTTCAGGCAGAAAAGGGGCCGTTTTGATATCCTCAATTTCTAAAGGATAGCCACTTTCTCGAGCCAAGATCAACAGCTTTCTCTTTACATCAAGACCGCTGAGATCGATTCTTGGGTCTGGTTCTGTGTATCCTCCTGTCATTGCCTGTCGAACAATCGATTCGAAAGACTCAGTCCCGTTATAAGTGTCGAATATGAAATTTAAACTTCCTGATAGAACCGCAGTTATGGAGTTTACTGAATCTCCAGAATCAATTAGATTTTTAAGGGTATCTATGATAGGTAATCCTGCACCAACGTTGGTTTCATAGAAGAAAGGAACTTGACCTCGAATACTCTCCTTTTGTAACGTTTTGTAATTATCTAAGTCTGAAGAACAGGCTATCTTATTACAGGTAACGACTCCAATCCCTTGTGATAATAGTTCATAATAGGTGTGAGCAACGCGGTCACTCGCTGTATTGTCGATAAAAATACTGTTACGTAGATTGAGATCTGTTAGGGTGCTTATGAAGGTCTCAATACTTGCAGGCTTCCCTGACTCGAGCGGTTTTTTCCAATCTTCTAGGTTATGCCCACCTGGTATGAAACTCATTGTTCTAGAGTTGCTAATCCCCACAACGCGAAGGTCAATCGATAGTTTTTCGAGCAAATGTTGCTTTTGATTGTTGAGAATATTTAATAGGCGAGAACCAACGGTTCCAACACCAGCAACAAATAGATTTACTTGCTTTCGTTGACGTTCAAAGAAGCGTTCATGAATAGTATTCAACGCTTTCTTGACATTCTTTTGTTCGATGACAAAGGAAATGTTTCGCTCTGAAGAACCTTGGGCGATGGCTACGATGTTGATGTTATTTGCTCCTAGACTGCTAAAAAGCTTACCGCTCACTCCAGTATGACTCTTCATTTGCTCTCCTACAAGCGCAACGATACTTAAATCAGAAACTACAGTTACCGGCTGTATTCTGCGCGTCTCGATCTCTAGTGCAAACTCTCGATCGATTACCGCTTTTGCACGGTGTGCATCTTCTGTAGCTACAGCTACGCACAATGAGTACTCTGATGAGGCCTGGGTAATTAATATGATATTAATTCTTTCATTGCCAATGGCTTCGAAGAAACGTTTGGCGAATCCGAAACGTCCAATCATACCGGCTCCCTCAACGGTAATTAAAGAAATCGACTTTAAATGAGTAATTCCACTTACGGTAGTTGTATTCTTATCGGTTGAAAGATCCTGTATTAAAGTTCCTTGGGCATCAGGCTCAAAGGTATTCTTGATGTAAATAGGAATCTTTTTTTCAAAGGCAGGTTGTACCGATGGGGCGTACAATACTTTAGCCCCGAAATGGGATAACTCCAAAGCTTCGCGATAAGAAAGCTGCTCAACGGGTCGTGCTTGTTTTACGACTCTTGGATCGGCTGTGTAAATTCCACTTACATCGGTATATATGAACAGCTTACTTGCTTCTAGCCCTGCTGAATAAAGTGCTGCTGAAAAATCAGATCCTCCTCGGCCTAAGGTGGTGGGAACCCCATTTTCAGTACTTGCAATAAAACCTGGAAGAACAACAACCTCGTCGTGTTGAAGTAGACTTTGCATCAAACGATAAGAAGGTTTTTGTATCACCTTTTTCTCACCATTTTCGTCACTTACTTTGATAAAATTGTAAGAGTTTTTCCAAATCGCCTTGCTTCCTGAGCTATTGAGTTTTTCTACTAGGAGCAAAGAAGAAAAAAGTTCGCCTGTCCCCAATATTTTATCGGTAATTCGCGGCCCTGCCTCTCTAGTTAAAAAGACGCCCTCTAGCATTTTCGAAAGCTCCTCCTTATATCTAGTAATTGCTTTTGTTGTGGCCTCAGAAAGCTCAAGACTTTCAGAAATTGCATCTACCTTATCGAAGACACTTTCTAGTGAATCTAAGTATTTATTATCTTGTATTGAAGCCGATTGAAGGGCCGCAGTTAAAAGATTAGTGGTGTTTCCGAATGCTGAAACAACAACCGTTACTTGGTCGTTCGCGGCATGGGATTTTATAATATTTACCACCTTGTCAAGGCGTTCTGAATCGGCTACAGAACTACCTCCAAATTTTAATACGATCATGATTGATGAATTCTAAGCGAGCAAAGTACTTCAAAACAAAAAAAGAGCACAGAAACCTGTACTCTTTTTAACATAATTCTATTTAGAATCTAGAATTATTACCTCTTCTGCAGCAGATCTATCGAAACGCTGCATTTTGTTTAATGTTTAATCGGCACTTTCGGTGGTAGTAGATCGTTGAACGATTAGACCTTCTTTGGAATCTTCAAGATCTAGAACTATTTGTTCACCCTCAGTTAAACGATTATTTACAATCTCTTCGGCTAACAAGTCTTCGATATACTTCTGGATCGCTCTTTTAAGTGGACGCGCACCATATTGTTTGTCAAACCCTTTCTCAGCGATGAATTCTTTCGCCTCTTTAGATAGCTCAATTTTGTAGCCCAAATCTTCGATACGATGAATGACTTTCTTAAGCTCAATGTCGATGATTTTATGGATATCCTCTTTTTCTAAGGCATTAAACACAACAACGTCGTCAATACGATTCAAAAACTCAGGCGCAAAAGCTTTTTTCAAGGCCTTTTCAATGACACCACGATTATGATCCCCTTCTTGAGCTTTCTTGGCTGCAGTTCCAAACCCGACCCCTTGTCCGAAATCTTTAATTTGACGCGCACCAATGTTCGAAGTCATAATGATTATTGTATTTCTAAAGTCGATTTTACGGCCTAGACTATCGGTTAGGTATCCATCGTCTAAGACCTGTAAGAGCATATTAAAAATGTCTGGATGCGCCTTTTCTATTTCGTCAAGAAGGATGACAGCATAAGGTTTTCTTCTCACCTTTTCAGTGAGCTGTCCGCCTTCTTCATATCCGACATATCCCGGAGGTGCACCGACTAATCGTGAAATAGCAAACTTCTCCATATACTCACTCATATCAATTCGAATGAGCGCATCCTCGCTGTCAAATAATTCTCTAGCTAAAACCTTGGTTAGCTGAGTTTTACCGACACCTGTTTGACCTAAAAATATAAACGATCCGATGGGTTTATTTGGATCTTTTAAACCGGCTCTATTTCTCTGAATAGCACGTGCTACTTTATCTACTGCAGCATCTTGACCGATTAATTTCTTCTTTAATACATTGGGAAGTTCTGCTAGTTTATTGCTTTCTGCTGTAGCGATTTTAGTTACAGGGATACCGCTCATCATAGATACCACATCAGCTACTTGCTCGGCATCTACAACCTCTCTGTGTTGCTTACTTTCTTCTTCCCATGCAGTCTGAGCCTCCTCTAACTCTTTTTCTAAGCGCTTCTCGTCATCCCGTAATTTAGCGGCTTCTTCATATCGCTGTTTTTTGACGACTTCGTTTTTAAGTACACGTACATCTTCAAGCTTTTTTTCTAGTTCAAGAATCTGCTTGGGTACATTCATGTTGATAATGTGGACGCGAGATCCCGCCTCGTCTAAAGCGTCTATTGCCTTGTCTGGGAGAAAACGATCGCTAATGTAGCGGTTAGTTAAACTAACGCAGGCAGATAGTGCTTCATCAGTATAGCGAACATTGTGGTGATCTTCGTAACGCTCTCTAATATTTTGCAGTATTTCAATAGTCTCATCGATAGATGTTGGCTCTACAATAACCTTTTGAAAACGACGTTCTAGGGCTCCGTCTTTTTCGATGTGTTGACGATATTCATCAAGAGTGGTGGCTCCAATGCACTGAACCTCACCACGAGCAAGAGCAGGCTTAAACATGTTTGAGGCATCTAGACTACCCGTTGCTCCTCCTGCACCCACAATGGTATGAATTTCATCGATAAATAGAATGATGTCTCTATTTTTCTCTAGTTCATTCATCACAGCTTTCATACGCTCTTCAAATTGACCTCGATACTTCGTACCGGCTACAAGAGATGCCAAATCAAGTGTAATGACCCTTTTATTATAAAGGATTCGAGATACTTTCTTTTGAACAATACGAAGTGCGAGCCCTTCAGCAATAGCACTTTTACCTACACCGGGTTCACCGATAAGTAGAGGATTGTTCTTCTTTCTTCTGCTTAATATTTGAGAAACTCGTTCAATTTCTTTGGATCGACCTATTACAGGGTCGAGTTTGTTCTCTTCTGCGAACTTGGTTAAATCTCTACCAAAATTATCAAGAACAGGGGTCTTTGATTTTACCCCCTTCTTTGTATTGCTCGAAGACTTGTTTGACGTGTTTTCTTCTTCAGGAAGGTCAGAAGATTCTGAAAATGAATCTGCCGACGGGCTATCGAGATAATCCTCATCTTGGGTAATCATTGACTTAAATTGCTCCTTGACGGTATCGTAATCCACTTTCATTTTTTGCATTAAGCGCGTTGTGGGATCGTTTTCGTTTCGAAGGATACAGAGTAAAAGATGAGCGGTATTGATTGTGGTGCTTTGGAATAATTTGGCTTCTAGAAAAGTCGTTTTAATAGCGCGTTCGGCCTGGCGAGTTAATCGTAAATTTTTCTTGTCATTACTGATCAAGCTTTCCGCATTACTGGGGCTAAGTATCTCTACTTTTCTGCGGAGATGTTCTAAATCGATATCGAGCTGATCAAGAATACTGATCGCTTTTCCGCTACCATCCTTCAGGATACCTAACAGCAAGTGTTCAGTTCCAATAAATTCATGCCCCAATCGAAGTGCTTCATCTTTAGAGTGAGAGAGAACCTCTTTAACTCTAGGTGAAAAATTATCGTCCATACTTCCGCGATTAAATCCCTAAATTAATAAATCTTATTAGCAATATTCAATTTTCGTGCCCCGAGTTATCCACCTGACAGCTTTTCAGGTTTGTTGATAAATAGTTGATTAAACCCTCTTAGATGCATCGATCACACGAGTCATTAATCGTAAATTGCCTTATTAATATATAAGCAAATACTGTAGATAAATGAACGAAGGAGAAAAGCTCATTTCGATTAATATTGAAGACGAAATGAAGTCAGCTTACATCGATTATTCGATGTCTGTTATTGTTTCAAGAGCATTACCCGACGTAAGGGATGGTTTAAAACCTGTACATCGTCGCGTTTTATACGGAATGCATGAGCTCGGAGTTCGCTCGAACTCGGCATACAAGAAATCAGCAAGAATTGTAGGAGAAGTACTTGGTAAATATCACCCACATGGTGATACTTCGGTATACGATACTATGGTTCGTATGGCTCAAGAATGGAGTCTGCGATACATGCTCGTTGACGGTCAGGGAAACTTTGGTTCTGTTGATGGTGATTCACCAGCTGCGATGCGTTATACAGAGGCAAGAATGAGAAAGATTGCCGAAGAAATGCTTGCGGACATTGACAAGGATACTGTTGACCATCAATTAAACTTTGACGATACGCTCAAGGAGCCTACAGTGCTTCCTGCAAGAGTACCAAACCTTTTAGTTAATGGCGCTGCGGGTATTGCGGTGGGTATGGCAACGAATATGCCTCCTCACAATCTTTCAGAGGTAGTTCAAGGGACGATTGCTTACGTTCGAAATAGAGACATTTCTATTGAGGGTCTAATGCAGTACATTAAAGCCCCAGACTTTCCAACTGGTGGCACGATTTACGGGTATGACGGGGTTAAAGAAGCCTTTGAAACAGGAAGAGGTCGCGTGGTTATTCGAGGTAAGGCGGTGATCGAGGAGGTTCAAGGTAAAGAATCAATCGTTGTTACAGAGATCCCTTATCAAGTGAATAAGGCGGATATGATCAAGAAGACCTGGGATCTGGTTAACGACAAAAAAATTGAAGGTATTTCTGCGATTAGAGATGAGTCAGATCGTAACGGGATGAGGGTAGTCTACGTTCTAAAGCGTGACGCAATTCCGAATATTGTTCTGAACATGCTTTATAAGTACACAGCACTTCAGTCTTCGTTTAGCGTAAATAATATTGCTCTTGTTAAAGGGCGTCCTCAGCTTCTAAACCTAAAGGACATGATCCATCATTTTGTGGAGCATCGTCATGAGGTAGTGATTCGCCGTTCTCAATTTGAATTAAATAAAGCAGAAGAGCGAGCTCACATCGTTGAGGGATTAATCATTGCTTCTGATAATATTGATGAGGTTATTGCTATCATCAGAGGTTCAGCGAATGTGGATGAGGCTCGAGAGAAGCTGATGCAAACCTTCGAGCTTTCAGAGGCACAGGCCAAGGCGATTGTTGAAATGAGATTACGCCAGTTAACAGGTCTTGAGCAAGATAAGCTTCGCGCTGAGTATGAAGAATTGATGGCTACGATAGCCGATTTAAAGGATATTCTTGCTCGCGAAGAGCGCAGAATGGATATCATCGTTGAAGAACTCGAAGAAATCGGATCGAAATTCGGTGATGAGCGTCGCTCTCAAATTGATTACTCTGGCGGAAACTTTAGAATTGAAGATATGATTCCTGATGAGCAGGTAGTTATTACTATTTCGCATGCAGGATACATCAAGAGAACTCCACTAGCTGAATACAAGACTCAGAATAGAGGAGGAGTAGGTCAGAAAGCATCTGCCACTCGAAATGAAGATTTCCTTGAAAATTTGTTTGTTGGAACCAACCACCAATACATGCTATTCTTTACCCAGTTCGGGAAATGTTATTGGTTGAGAGTTTTTGAAATTCCAGAAGGCTCAAGAGCTTCTAAGGGTAGAGCGATACAAAACTTGCTTCAAATCGAAAATGAAGATCGTATCAAGGCGGTGATCTGTACCCAAGATCTTAAGGATGAAGATTATGTAAATAGCCACTATGTAATTATGGCAACCAAACAAGGGGTGGTTAAAAAGACAGTATTAGAACAGTACTCGAGACCTCGACAGAGCGGTATTAACGCCATTACCGTTCGTGAGGGAGATGAATTACTAGAAGCTAAACTAACTACCGGGTCAAGTCAAGTAATCCTCGGTCTTAAATCAGGTAAGGCAATTCGTTTCGAAGAGAGCAAAACACGACCTATGGGGAGAAATGCTTCAGGAGTGCGTGGGGTGACTTTAGCGGATGAAAAGGACGAAGTAATCGGTATGGTCGCTGTAAATAACCTAGAAGAGAATATTCTAGTGGTATCTGAAAAGGGATATGGTAAGCGTTCTGAACTTGAAGACTACCGCATTACTAATCGTGGAGGAAAGGGTGTTAAAACGCTTACAATTACCGAAAAAACCGGAAACCTTGTTGCTATTAAATCTGTAACTGATGCAGATGATCTGATGATTATTAACCGCTCAGGGGTTGCTATCCGAATTTCAATTGAGGATTTACGTGTTATGGGTAGAGCTACACAAGGAGTGAAGGTAATCAACCTTCGCGCCGATGATGAGATTGCGGCTGTTGCTAAAGTGATCAAAGAGGAGGATATGGTAGATGAAGATGAGGTAAGAGATATCGAAGTTGATGAAACCAATAATTCAACAGACGAATCTATTGGTAATACGAATGAAGAAAACTAACTTGCGCTCCATTAATTAAAAAAAACATGAAAAAATACTTTTTAGTTGCGGCTTCAATGCTATCAGTATTAGCTGTTAACGCACAGAAAGACGAATTAAAAGCAGCTTCTAAGGCTCTTAAAAAAGGAGATGCTGCTACTGCGATTCAAGCCTTAAATCCAATCGCTGAGGTTGCCAAATCTGCAGATGATAAGACCAAAGCTGATTTTTACGCGCTATATGGTCAAGCGAGCCTTCAATTAGCTCAAGCGGGTGAGGGAGAATTTACTCCAGCTATCGAGAGCTATGAGGCGATTGTTGCAATGAATGCATCAAAGTACATCGAAGAAGCTAATCAGGCTTTAAAAACCATTTCTAATGAATTGGTTAATGCGGCAGTAGAAGCTCAGCAAACCTCAGACTATACGCTTGCTGCAGATAACCTAGACTTAGCTTATCGCCTAAGTCCTAAGGATACTATTTATCTCTACTATGCAGCCGGATCTGCGGTTAATGCAAAAGATTATGACAAAGCGTTAGATATTTACATTCGTCTAAAGGAGATGAACTACGACGGGAGTGAAAAGCGTTTTGCTGCTATCAATATTGCCTCTTCTGAGTTAGAATATTTTGACCAAGCTACACGTGACCTTTATGTAAAAGCAGGAACTCACAAAGATCCTAAAGACGAAACGACTCCATCTAAGCGTTCTGAGGTGGTTAAGAACATTGCACTTATCTACCAGCAAGAAGGGCGCAATGAGGAGGCTTTAGCTGCTTACGAAGATGCCATTGCTCAAAATCCTGGAGATGTAGCACTTATTTTAAATAAGGCCAACCTATATTATACGATGGGCCAACCTGAGAAATTTAAGTCTTTAATGAAGGAAGCTTCTGCAATGGATCCAACAAATCCTGATCTTCAATATAATATTGGAGTAATTGCGATGGAGCAAAACAATATGGAAGAGGCTCGTGCTGCTTTCTATCGTGCACTTGAGATAGACCCAACTTACATCAATGCAACCTTGAACCTTTCTACGACTTATATTAATGAAGGAAATTCTTTAGTTGATCAAATGAACGATCTAGCGATGTCAAGCAAGTCTTCTGATCTGGATAAGTACGATGCTCTTAAGAAGCAAAAAGAAGAGTTCTTCATGGAAGGAGCTAAGGTTCTTGAAGCTTCATTAGAGAACCTTCCTGGAAATCAAGAGCTTCTTAATCAGTTAAAGAATATTTACGGAGCACTAGGAGATAACGCCAACTTTAAGCGTATTCTTGAATTGCTACAACAGTAATTCTTAGTAAAAAACTCATTTTAAAGGCCCTCTAAAAGAGGGCTTTTTTTATTAGTTGAGGCTTTTGATCACTCTTAATTTATGAGTGTATTGATTGGTGTGGGGGTTGAAAATACCGGTATGATCAATTCGATCAATTCTTACGCAACCATGCGCATGAATGATATAGTTGTTCTTTAACAAAATGCCTACGTGAATTAATTGACCTTCTTCATCATCGAAAAAAGCAAGATCTCCCGGGGTACTTTCCTCTAAAAATGAAAGTGGAACTCCTTCTTTAGCTTGCTGCTCAAGATTTCTGGGCAACCATTTATGTGCGGTTTTGTAGACAATTTGGGTGAACCCATCAGCATCTATTCCGAATGGAGATCTGCCTCCCTTCATATAGGGTGCGTAAGTGTATCTTAATGCGGTTTCAACTAAATTTGATGGGGTTTGTCCCTCTGTTTCTTTGTTTTCATGTCCTAGAATTGACATAATATCCATTCTGGATCCAATTAGAATAGGTAGCAGTTGTTGATTTTCTAGAAGTGCATAGTTCGTCAGATGCCTATTGTATACTGCTTTAGAAAAATCATCGAGCTCTTTGGCTAAATCTGAATCGATAGTAGCGTAAAGACTGTTTAAAATGTATCCAGTAGATTCGTCGTATTCAAATCTGATCTTAGACCAGAATTTTTTAACCTCAATCAGCGTAAAGTGGTCTCCGTATAATAGCTGATTAACGATTTCGCTTGACTCGCTTGGTGTTTTATAAACATTAATAACACTTAGTCCACAAATGCCGTGAGTCTGTTTCAATGGATAGAGAAATCGTTTGGGATACGAAAATACTAAAAAACAATATTTTCTATTTTTGAAGAATACTTGACCATCATTATGTCCGCATCTCATCACCAGGTTCAAAAGCGCCGAATTTTTTTATTTACCGTGTTACTGCACGTTGCTGCGGTCGCCTTTTTGCTTTGGATTTTTCCCTCCCAAAGGACATTTAATTTTCAGTACACCAAGGGAAGACCTTGGAATTATGAGAACCTGTATGCTCCTTTTGATTTTGAAATCCGAAAAACAGACACTCAGATTCAAGAAGAGCGAGATGCTTTATTAGCAGATAAGACCTTCTATTACCGTTATGATAATGAAATAGTAACCACCGAACGGTCTTTTTTGCCTGAGCGTCTTGAATCGATTTTTCCAAAAGCATCTATTGGTAATGGTAGGTTCAATTTGTGGCTAGAATCCTTAGAACTAGCCTTTGATGCGATTTATAAGAACGGAGTAATCAAAGGTGCCTTTCCTTCAGATCGAATTAAGGTGGTAAAAAACAATCAAGCCGAAACAATAGCATCGGATAAATTACTAGGTACCGAGAATTTGAAAGAGCGCGCGAATCGTCTTGAATTGAAAGGAGTGGAGTCGTCAGTCATAGAACCTCTAAAGACCATTCTAATTCAAAGTATACGTCCAAACTTATTTTTAGAAGAAGCTCTTACCGAAAATGCATTTCAGGCACAGCTTAGCCAATTGTCTCTTACTAGAGGAATTGTCTTTGAAGGTAAACTAATCATTGCTAAAGGTGAGGTAATTGACGATGCAACTTTTCAAATTATCGAATCACTTCGAACACAATATCAGTCAGAACAGTGGCAAGAATCGAATACTTATTACCTTCTCGGAGCTTACGGGATTTTGATTGCTCTATTATTGTTATTGCTACTGCTTTATTTGAAAAGGTATCGTCTCGATATTTATCAAAACACGAATCAATTAACCTTTATTTTTATTAATATTTTATTGATGGTTTCGTTGGTGCTCTTACTGACGAAAATTGATGAGCGATTCGTTTATTTAGCGCCCCTTTCAATTTTACCCCTGGTTTTAAAGAATTTCTTTGACGCGAGGTTAGCGCTTTTTGTGCATCTGATGACTCTATTGATTTTAGGAATGGTGCTTCCTAATGCCTACGAATTTTTGTTTTTACAAATTTCTGCAGGTATTGTAGTCATGCTTGGTTCTGATGAATTACATAAGCGAACCAATTTATTTGCTGCTGCTTTCTTTGTTACTCTAGTATACATCATTTCTTATGTAGCGTTTCATGGATTAAGGGGTGGAGTTATTTTAGCCATAGACCTCTGGGTACTTATTTTATTCGTTTTGAATGGAATGCTAACGCTGTTTTCTCAGCCGTTAATTTATCTCTATGAGAAGCTCTTTAGCTTAGTATCAGATGTATCTCTTCTCGAACTTTCAGACACCAACTCAAAGCTATTAAAAGAGTTGTCTGAGAAGGCACCGGGAACTTTTAACCATTCATTGCAAGTGGCCAACCTTTGTGAAGCCGCAGCTAATGCCGTAGGGGCGAATAGTCTTTTACTTAGAGTTGGGGCTCTTCATCATGATATAGGTAAGCTATCTGCTCCTGAGTTTTTCACTGAAAATCAAATACAAGGTGCAAACCCTCATGAAGATCTAACTCCTACAGAAAGTGCTCATATTATACGACGGCACGTTATTCAAGGAATTGAAATTGCTAGAAAAAATAACCTTCCTGATCGGGTGATTGATTTTATCCGAACCCACCATGGTAATAGTCTTGTTTATTATTTCTACAAAAAGCAACTTGAAGAGGAGGGAGAAGCAAATGAGAAAGATTTTAGATACCTAGGTCCTATCCCTTTCTCAAAGGAAACGGCTATTTTAATGATGTGTGATGCCGTTGAGGCTGCCAGTAAAAGTTTGAAGCAACCCGATTATCCAACTTTAGACCAATTTGTGGAGCGCATTATCTCTGGACAACTAGAAGGCGGACAATATTCGGCTGCAACGATTACTCTCAAAGAAATTGAAATTATTAAAGCTGTTCTCAAGAAAAAATTGACCAATATTTACCATGTTCGGGTAGAATATCCAGAATAGTAAAAATTCTCTCTTTTTTTCTTGTTAGAATCGACCTTAAACAATATTTTTGCGCCCACCTTTATACCAAAGGTTAAATCAGATTGGAGAGGTGCCGGAGTGGTAACGGAGCAGATTGCTAATCTGTCAGCGCGTAAGTGCTGCCTGGGTTCGAGTCCCAGTCTCTCCGCTCAATACTTCGGGGTGTAGCGTAGCCCGGTCATCGCGCCTGCTTTGGGAGCAGGAGGTCGCAGGTTCGAATCCTGCCACCCCGACTTTTTTAATTAAAACCCCTTGATTTTCAAGGGGTTATTTTTTTAAAATAGTGACTACTCCCCATATCACTCCCCAAAATCAAATCTTTTCATCTCAGGGTAATATGAATATTTCTCTCCAACTTGATAAGAAGAGTAAGAACCCCATTTGGAATCTCATTACCTCTGCACCACTATTATTCTGGCAAAACTGCTAAGTCGTTCGATTGTCGGTTAAGTGTTACCAAAAACATCACAGTTAATTATCTCCTAACAATTTACTTGCGCTAAAAGTTCACTCTAAGAGTTAGAGCGATGGGTAGAAAGAGGGTTGTAATGAACAGGTATAAGTTGGGTAGGAAGGTTGGAACTACTGAGAGCCGAAAGAATTCCTTTATGAACTATTTAATTTCTTTCACGGTAACTTTTGTAGTAATATTTTTTTTGATGAATTTTTTAACAAATATGAAGATTCTAATGATTTCAATCATTGCTTTTGCTACTTCTTGTTTAATCTCATACGGTGTAAATAAAGCTAAATCGAACTTTGAAAAAGATTTTAACGAAATATATGTTAGAATAGATGAAAAATAGTCTGATTAATAAAATGAAAACTTGTTTAATTATAAAAAGGGAATAATAGGAAATGCACTATTGGTAGGAACATTAATAGGTCTTTTTACTGACTATCTTTATGTATGGAGTTCAATAGGATTGGTTCTTGGAGTTGTCCTTGAGAAGTATAAAAAGTCTGAAAATGAACAACAAGATGAGTTGTAAAGGAGAAGTTCTTCTTCGTAATCGATGAATTATTGGTTCATTTTTCCCTTAGAAATAAAAAATTAAAATGGAATAGACCCATTTTAGATCAAGAACCTTGCGAAAACCTTGGAGATAAAAAAAAGGTTACAAAACTATATCGTCTGTAACCCTCTTAAATAAAGAAGTGATCGCGATAGGATTACCTTCGGTTTTCCTATTACGCACCGTAGTCTAAATCAAAAATAAAGCTACTGCTAACGCAGCTTAAGTTTTTTTATGTCCTCTTCCTCTTGCAACCCAGCTTGCGTCGCAACAGGACATAAAAAAACTGGCACCCTTTCGGGTCCAGCTTTTTTTTGATTCTTAAGTGATCGCGATAGGATTCGAACCTATGACCGTCTGCTTAGAAGGCAGATGCTCTATCCAGCTGAGCTACGCGACCTTTAATCTAAGGGCGCAAATTTAGGATATTAAGCCTAATTGTACAATAAACTTTTACAATGAAATCTTGTCACTTATTGATAGTTGATTCTCCTTTCCTAAATACCTAAGAATGAGATCTACTAGGTCATAACCAAAATAATCGGCAACGAAGTATGCAATTATAGCAAGTACGATAAGGGATAGTAATATTCGAACTAAAATTCTAAGAGGCGTTAGAAGGAGCTTTAACAATTTATAAATGATTACTAATGCCAGAGAACATCCGGCAATGATCAGTACTATTTGTATTTCGTCACTTAAGGTCATGAACACTTGCTTTTTTTATTCGGTTTATTTTTTCGCAGTGCAATACTGTTAATCTCTCTAAACTCACAAGAATAAGGAAATGTTTGCTACTTTCTTTGAGTTGCCATGTTTTTTTAAACTCATCCGCTCTTACTTTGGAGTACTTACTAATAACACTAAACGCCTTTTTCTTTATGGTAGACAATAATTTCTTGTTGTGTAAAAGCGTTTCCTTCAATAAAAAGCCCCTCCCTTGAAAATCTACCAATTCAATATCTGAGGTAAGTAAACTTGAATTTCCCAATTGATAAAGGTTGGGGTTCTCATTACAAAGCACTCGAAAAGCTCGGGTTTTTAAAAAACTTGGAGCAGGATCATAAAGATAATTAAGTGGCTGATTGCTAATTTTTAGATCAGCGTTCTTAATTTCAGATAATGTGGTTGTAAACTGTTGCTCTTGGCCATCGACGAGATTGAAATGATGTATAGGAACATTCGCTATTTCTATGATATTCGATGGCGATAGCCAAAACATAAGTTCCTTAACCTCATTTTTCAAACTAATTAAATCAATGGCGGTACAGGCTCCTTTAAATTGCTTTAGACTCTCAGTAATATCTATAAGAGGAGACGCTTTTATTGCGATACATCTTGCTTTTTCTAAAAGAGAAGGTAAAAGCTCGAGAAGGTTAGGAGTACAGTTTTGCCATGCTATTGTTTTTTCGCCTTTAGATCCTCTTCTTGCGGGGTCGATATAGATAAAGTCAACCATAGATACGTTTTTCACATAATCCTCGGCTCTTGCTTGAATGATTTCGTTTGTGGAGTTTAAAACACGATAATTGTGTTGAAGTAAATCAATTAAGTCGTTCTGATATTCTATGGAGGTGAAAGATTTAAAATGTTTACCTAAGAAATAACTATCTATACCTAGACCAGCGGTAAGATCGATTCCTGTGTCAAATGATTGAAGAAAATGTGATAACCTTTTTGCTTTAAATGCTGCGGTAAAAGAAGAGCTACACTGTTCTAAGGATAGTTTGGGGCCGAATAAGTAATCTTTGTACTCGATTAAAAATGGAGCCTTTGAACGCGCCCAGCTTCTTCCACTTATTTGTTTGACGAGTAGCTCGTTGGTTATCCCATCGAATAATTGAGGCTTAAAGAGTAGCTCCTCACAGCTAGAAGGTTGATACGTCTTTATGAATTCCCAGGCCTCTTCTGAGACAATTTCGGTCATAGTCCTTTCGTTAATTTTATAACTGTAGGATGTTCTGCAAAGAAAACGCTCAAAATCACTTTAATCACGGTATAAGCAGGTACGGCAACCACCATTCCTAAAACACCAAAAAGAGATCCTGCACAGAGAATCACCAAGAATATTTCTAGCGGATGTGATTTTACACTCTTTGCGTAGATGTAAGGTTGTGAGAAGAAATTATCGATCAGTTGACCTATTATAATCCCTGCTGCTACGTAAGCTAATTTAGGTAGGGCAACTTGATAAAAATCGACTTCTAAATAACTAATCAGTGTGAGGAGTAGCATGAGCGTTCCTCCGATTAATGGTCCGACATAGGGTATGATATTGAATATCGCACAGAGTAGGGCGATGATTATAGCATTTTCTATACCTCCGATAAGAAGAGTAATGCTATAAACAATAAAAAGAATAATTATTTGCAAAAGGATGCCAGAAAAGTAGCGAGACAATAAGTAACTGATTTTTCCAAAGGAGTGAACTGCCTTTTCCTCCTCATTGTCAGGTATGAATACGAGTATTCCACGCTGTAGTAATTTTTGATCTTTCAAGAAGAAGAAAGTAATAAAAACAACAGAGAAAAACCCGATGCTCAGTGCTCCTAGGGCATCTAAAACCCCACTTAAAAGATTAGGAATGAAATTTAAATCAATACTATTAATGAATTGATTTTCAATTGACAAGTCGCTAAGATAACTTTTTAAAGGAGGAATGTGTGTTGCGATGGTTTCACTAATTAGACTAAGTGAATCGGTTACGTTTTTTTCTAAGCTTTCAATATCAAGTAGCGAAAGATTATCACTCTGAGTAATAACTACAGGAATGATTAGGCCGGCAAAACCCAAAACAGCGGTAATTTGAAGAAGAATAGTTAAAACGACCGCTAAAGTCGTTGGAATTGAAAGTTTCTCATGAAAAAACGAAACCACCGGTTTACCAAGTAAAGCGAGTACTCCAGCTAAGATTAGGTAAAGAATTACGGATGCTAGACTATAAAGAAGATAAATGATGATTCCTCCGATAATTAACGTAATGGTCCATTTAATAAGCGCTTGGTAGGTTGTATTATTCATAGGTTATTCCTTCAAAATCATTCTTGCTAGAGCCATTAAACCTGCCGTTTCTGTCCTTAATCTACTAGATCCTAGGGATACTTCTTCATATCCTAAATCTAACGCTTGATTCACTTCTTCTTCACTAAAATCCCCTTCAGGTCCAATAAGCATCAATTTACTTTTTTTTGAATCACAGTGTTCTATTAAATCTGTTTTATCTCCAGGATAACAGTGTCCAATAAACTTCTGTTCCCACTCTCCACCCTTTTCAAAATGAGTTGTAATTGGAGTTAAATCATCTAAAATTGGACGATGAAGCCTTAACGATTGTTTGAAAGCACTGTCTAAGATGCGCTCAGCTCTCTCCTTATTTAAATTTTTTCGTTCAGAAAATCGACTAGTTAGCGGGATAATTCTTGCGATTCCAATCTCAGTGGCCTTCTCAATAAACCATTCGAAACGATCCATAGACTTAGGAAGGGCCATCGCGATAGTAATTTGATTTTCTGTAAGAGCTTCACTTAGGAGATAGGAGAGTTCTACCTCTGACTTTTTTGGGTGTGCCAGGCTTACGGTAGCAGAAAATAAATCACCCTTACCATTAGTGAATTCTACCTTATCGCCCACTGATTTTCTAAGAACCTTATACAAGTGACCACTCTGAATGGCGTCTAGCTTACAGAAAGTTGAGTATTTGTCTAATGTTGGGTCATAGAAACGTTGACTCATAGCTGGCTTAGGTTATATCGGGCGGTTGAGGAATGTGATAATTCACTATAATTACCCATTTCGAATTTTAATGTTCCCACAATTCCTATCATTGCTGCATTATCGGTGCAATACTCAAAAGGTGGCAAGTGTAGTTTAAAATGGTGCTTTTTAGAAAGTTCTTTAAGACGATTTCTTATTCCGCTATTAGCTGCGACGCCTCCCGAAAGGACGAGATGTTTTACTCCAGTAGTTTTTAGGGCTGCGAGTAATTTTTTTTGAAGAACTTCTATGATTGCCTCTTGAATGCTCGCGCACAAGTCTGCCTTATTATTGGAAATAAATTCTGAATCATTTCTTAAGCCTTGCTGTATTACTCTTGCAATTCCAGTTTTTAAGCCGCTAAAACTAAAGTCTAGATGGGGAACCTTGGGTAAACCGAATTGAAAGGCTTTAGGATTTCCTTCCTGAGACCACCGATCAATCTGAGGCCCTCCCGGGTAATCAAACCCTAAAAGTTTTGCACTTTTATCAAAGCACTCTCCGACAGCATCGTCTAAAGTTTCCCCCAAAACTTCTAATTCGAAATAGTCTTTTACCAGTACAAGTTGAGTATGACCACCACTGACAGTTAAACTTAATAAGGGGAATTCGGGAGTCTCTTGTCGTTTATCTTCAATAAAATGTGCTAGAATATGCGCCTGCATATGATTGACATCAATGAGCGGAATGTTTAAAGCAATCGAAAGTGATTTGGCAAATGATCCACCAACAAGTAACGAGCCTAATAACCCTGGACCACGAGTATAGGCAATGGCATCAAGCTCCTTTTTTTCGATATTTGCCTCTGTAAGTGCACGGTGTATTACAGGAACAATACTTTTTTGATGGGCTCTTGAAGCTAATTCAGGTACTACCCCACCGTAACTTTCATGAATTTCTTGAGTATTAACGACGTTTGACAAAACTCTTCTACCTTGCATTACGGCAGCAGAGGTGTCATCGCAAGAAGACTCAATAGCTAAAATTAAAGGCTCTTTTTTCAAGGTCATATGTTAAACAAAGATAACGGCTTAACTCCAATTCGAAAACGACTCTCTCTAGGCGTTAAGATTATACTGGTTGTTGGTCTTTTTCTTTTCGGTTTGACGATTATGGGATCCCTTGCACCCGTTCAAACCTATGTTGCCAAACGCCTTGTAAAACAACTGACTCAAGAATTGGGTTTAGAAGCGAATGTAGGTGGTGTACGCGTAAACCCCTTAGAACTCAATTCTCAGTTAACCGATCTTTATTTTGAGGATAATAGGGGAGATACTTTGCTCTATATAAGTTCAATCCGAGCATCACTGCTTTCCCTCTCTGATTGGTCCTCGAGTAAAGGAGGTAATTACAGGGTAGGTGCCTCGGTATTGTACTACCGTATTCCTAAAGGTGACTCTGTAGCGACGTTGAATCGTTTCCTTGAGGCTTTGCCTTTGAATGCTAATCAACAGAAAGATTGGAGTTCAAAGCGAATTGAGGCTAGAAATCTCAGTGTTCGATACATTGATGAAAATCGCAGTACCCTTCCTGTTAAGCTAGACGTAAATCAATTGGTGGTTGAAGATTTAAAACGTTTAAACGGACTTTTCTCCGGAAAGGTGACGACTTCGATTAAGGATGTACCCACATTAGGATCTTCAACATTGTCAGCACGAATCAGACAGGTAGGAGGAAGATGGGAAGCGCTCGATTTAAATCTTCGAACTTCTAAGGATGAACTGAATTTGCCATGGGTAGGTGTCCAGACAAATCCTTTCAATATATCTGCAGAAATGGCTCCTTCTTTCATTAGTCCCGAGCTCATGAAAGCGATAATCCCAACCGTGCAGACTGAAAGTTCCATGTATATTCAAGGGGAGGTTCAGGCAACCTCCGACTATATTAGTCTAAACCGTGCATATGTAGAGCTTGGAGATTCAAATGCAGAGGTTTCCTTAGATCTGTCTACAAATAATGGTATAGGTATTCGAGAATTAAGTCTTACGAATGCAAAACTGCAGGTTAATACTCTGGCTAGGCAACTTGCACCTAAAAGAACCTCTTTTTTAAATAACCCAGACTTAAATGAAAGTCAATTTCACGGATTAATTCGATGGTCCTCGATTAAAGATTCTATGGAGATTGATATTGTTGGGCTTTGGGATCAGTCAGAAGTAAATCTGCAGTACACTAAAAATATAAGGGAAGAGATCGTGGTTGCAGACCTTGATAATTACCCACTTGATTTGATTCAACCGGGTGCAAAAGAAACGCTAAGAGGACAAGCCGTTCTTCAAAAATCGAGTACTAGGAATTTTTGGAGTGTAGAGGGCTTAATTGAAGAGGTGTTTTCAAATTCTTATCAATTACAAGATATAACACTAAAGGGATCTATAAAATCTACCCTTTTTACGGGCCAATTAAGCAGTCGATCTCCTAAAGCCTCTTTTTTTTGGGATGGATATCTAGACTTGTCTTCTGGTTTTCGCTCAAAATCAGTTTTGACATTAAATGGTTTCGATACCTCGGTTTTTAATAGTACTTATTTAGAGGTTCTTCTTAATGGTCGGATAGAATCAGAGCTATGGGGCACGAAATTTTCAGATATTCAAGGAAGTATTTCTTCGTCGGGAATCTCTGCAAAGACCCCTAATGGTCAATCTATTGCCTTAGGCTCCTTTCAGTTCGGTGCATCACTTATTAGTAATGACACTCACCAAATTCAGTTTCAATCAACAGATTTGATCAATGGATCTATTCGAGGAAACTACCATTTGATAGATTGGTCGACTTTAAAAGAATTTAAACTTCCTGAAGACCTCGTTTTAAGAGCAGATGTCAATACTGGAGATTCATGGAGGGAACTGTTTAAACAGTCTTTGATTATTCCTGCGATTAGTGGATTTCTAGATTATAGGCCTGATTACTACAAAACATCGCTTTCGCTTTCCTCTGTAAGGTATCAATCTACACTGATGGAGGCTTTCAAAATAGAGGGTAATACTGGAGGTCCTTTAAATATTGAGGCCGATCGCTTTTCGAATCCCCTTTTAAACGTTAAAGATGTTCGTTTAGTTCTTACCGAGTCTGAGGGGATCCTTTCGTTCACATCACTGAATCGTTTTTCAGACCGTTTAGATCTTAGAGCTCGAGTTGAAAGACCTTCAAATGGCGTATATGCCTTTGACTTTAGTAACACTGATTTTACACTTAAAGGTGCAGATTGGCAGCTTATTGAAAACCCTCAAGTGGTCATTGACTTAAATAGACAAACGTTAAGATCTTCAGAAATCGTTTTGAGTAGGATGTCAGGTGGAAATCTGCAATTTACTATTGATTACAAAGATGAGGATAATTACGACTTTGAATTTATATCCGAGTTTTTACCATTAGCATCAATAACTCCCGATGTAAAGAACCTCGAACTGTCTGGACTAACTACAGGAACCTTTAGATTGTCGAACAAACAAGGAAAACTGAGTCCATTGTTTAATATGGGTGTTGAAGAGTTTTCGATCAATGGCGCAGATCTTGGGTTCTTGAATAGCACTATCCTCGGAAACGAAGGAGGAGATG
>Ga0208547_1000063_pt1 | contig 48133 bp, 51 predicted proteins | sample DEB08_DNA_5_FD_185501 | JGI IMG/M metagenome (GOLD analysis project Ga0208547, IMG submission 185501) | Aqueous microbial communities from the Delaware River and Bay under freshwater to marine salinity gradient to study organic matter... | ecosystem: Environmental > Aquatic > Marine > Coastal ...
GTTATAACTGATAAGCGGGGCAGTGTTTATTTAAAAGATTTGTCAGTTGAAGTAAAAGTTTTTGAATTTTATGCATCAAAAAATGGAATTCTTGGATATTTATTAAACTTGAGAAGAATTTTTGTATCTGTTCTTCAAATTTATAGTTATTTGAAGAATAAAAAAATAAGCATCTATTTTTCAACTGGTTCTTATATTTCTCCTATTGCAGGTGTTGTATCAAAATTAAATAAATGTAAATTTTTTATTCAAGAACAAAATGTGTATGCAGGTTTAGGTAATAAATTAGCTTCAATTTTTGCATTTAAAATATTTACTTCATTCGAATTAACTTTAAATATAAATGATAAAAAATGTTTTTATTCAGGTCCGATTATTAATACTAAGTTAATTCCACGAAAAATTGAGGATTTAGAACATAACAGCATAGGTTTTTATGGAGGTAGTCAGGGTTCTGAACAAATAAATAATTTTGTAGAAAAGTTTCTTCAAGACGATATGAGTTTAAATCATAAAATAATACATATAACTGGAGAAAAACATTTCAAGAACATTGAAACAAATAGAAATTATAAAAACTATGGGTTTCTTGTAGATATAGATAAGTTTTATAAGGAAGTATCAATTATCGTAGGTAGAGCAGGTGGGGGATCTTTAGAGCCTGCATTTTTAGGTATTCCACAGATACTAATTCCTTATAAGTTTGGTACAACATCTTCACATCAGAGCTTAAATGCAGATTTTATTGAAAAAAATGGTTTTGGATATATTGTTAATACTTATGAGGAATTAATAAATACAATTAAATTAATTATCTTAAATTTAAAAAATAAAAAAGAACTACCAGCACTAAATTCTGGAAACAATTTGATAATCGAGGAACTATTTAATGAGCTTTATTGATCAATATCAAAAAGTTTTCATTCTAGGACTAGGAGGTTCTGGTATGAGTTCAATTGCAAAGTTTTTAAGTCAAAAGGGACATGAAGTTAGTGGGTATGACCAAAGGCAATCATATATAACAAATTTGCTATCAAATGATGGGATAGAATCTTTTCATGATTTAAAAAGTATAAGATATGAAAAAAGCACTTTGTTCATTGTTTCTTCAGCTGTAAACCTAAAAAACACATTTCTAGTAGACCACTTAAATGAAAATAATGTTTTAACAAGACCTCAATTTTTGAAAAAAATATCTCAAGAATTCGAAATAATCGGCGTTACTGGAACACATGGTAAAACTTCAACCACCGCATTGCTTTCACATATACTTCACTTTAATAAAATTGATGTATCTTATATATTTGGTGGAGTAACTACGTTTAATGGTATTGGTGGTCATTATGGAACTTACAATAAATTATTAATATTAGAAACAGACGAAGCTTTTAATACATTTGAAGAATTAAATATTTCAAGTTTATTAGTTACAAATATAGATAATGACCATCTTGATCATTATGGAAGTTTTGCTAATTTAGTTAAAGCTTTTCAAACAGTTATAAAAAATGTAACTAAGAATAAAGTTCTTAATTATGAAGATGAAGAACTAAAAGACATAAAATGTAAAGATACTATATTTTACGGGACTTCAGAAACATCAGATTATAAAATTAATTATCCTGATGAGTTCGAATATAAGAACAAATTATACAAGATAAAAACTAAATTAATTGGAAAGCATTTTGTATCGAATATTGTTGGAGCAATCGCAATTGCTGAAACTTTAGGAATTGAAATAAATGATTCACTTCTAGCTATAGAACACTTTAATGGTGTTAAAAGAAGAACTGAATTTATCGGTGAATTTAATAATATAAAAATTTATGATGATTATGGACATCATTCAACTGAAATTAAAGCTACTATTTCAGCTTTAAAAGAAAAATATAATGGAAGATTATTTACAATTTTTCAACCGCACAGGTTTACAAGAACAAGAGACAATTTTGAAACTTTAAAAAAAAGTTTAGAAATTTCAGACATAACCTATGTAACAGACATTTTCCCAGCAGGTGAAGATCCTATTCCAGGAATCCATAGTTCTAAGTTTGAATCTAATAAAATTAAATATATAAAATCACCAAGAATGCTATTACAACTAATTAAAAATGAAGTTACCCCAGGAGACATAGTGCTTACTATTGGTGCAGGAGATATTACTTTATTAGGACCTCAAATTTTAAGGTACATAAAAAATGAATAATAAAATTCTTCTAAGCGAAGTAACAACTTATAGATTCGGAGGAGAGTGTAATAGTTTTTATATAGTTAATTCTGTTAATCAAATAAAAGAAGTTTTAAAACATTCAATTCAAAACAACATATTTATTCTAGGTAAAGGTTCGAATGTTGCATTTTCTGATGAAGGCTACAAAGGTACAATTATTAAAAATGAAATAGAATTTATAGAAATATTAGATGATAAAAAAACTATAAATGTAGGTGCAGGTTCCTTTTTGCCTGATGTATCGAGATTTTTATATAAAAATGGTCTTACCGGTGGAGAATTTTTATTAGGTATTCCAGGAACAATAGGTGGTGCAATAAAAATGAACGCCGGATGTTATGGATATGAAATTGGAAATTTTGTTGATAGTATTACATGTTTTGATCTAGATCTTGGAAAAATTATTGAAATAGAGGCTAAAAATTTGAACTTTCAATACAGGAAGACACAAAATCTAGAAAAATATATAATCTTATCAGCAAAACTGATTTTTAATTCTGAAGAGCCAAAAAAAATTAAAGATAAAATGTCAGAAATGAATATTTTAAGAAAAAAATCTCAACCGTCAGCTATCTATAATGCAGGTTCAGTATTTAAAAACCCTAAAGGATATTATGCTGCAGAGTTAATTGATAAAGCTGGACTTAAGGGTTTTGAAATAAACGGAGTTAGTGTTAGTAATAAGCATGCTAATTTTTTTGTAGCAAAAAAAGGAGCATCAGCAAAATCTCTTTATGATTTAGTTCAACATGTAAAAGATACTGTAAATATAAAATATGGAATAAATTTAGAAGAAGAAATTATATTTATTGGAAATTTTTAACAATGTCTGAACAATTTGAATCAATTCAAATAAGAACATTTAAGACTTTTTTAAATTTTTCATTTTTGATTCTTTTAGTATCATCAGTATTTTTTACTATATTGTCTTTAAAATATAGAGTTTTAGATTACCAAATTATAAGAACAGACAATTCGTTTTTAGAACTAAATATAGACAGTTTAGCAACAATTAAAGGAGGTTCAATTTGGCTAATTAATAATTCAGATTTTGAAAAGTTAAAATTAGAAAATAAAACTATAGAAACTATAAATTATACAAAAATTTTACCAAATAATTTAATAATAGAAATAAAAGAATTTGAAGCGCTAGCTTCAATAACTGATCTTAGAAATAGTATTCCAAAAAATACAGTATTGTTTAAAAATCAAATTGAGATAAATAAAACCTTAGAATTACAAGATTTACCTAGTGTAACAATAACCAATGGCCCAGTTGAAAGTAACTTTAGTGGAGAGCTTGTTTCATTCTTTATAACTTTAAAAAAATTCAACATAAGAATGGGAGACTTTTCTTTAGTCCATAATGGGAGCAGCTTAATCGGAGAGTTCAGAGGTTTGGAAATTTTCTTTGGTCAGCCGGTCGATCTAGGAATTAAAGCTTCAGTTCTAGGTGATTTTTTAAGCTCCAAAACTTGCACAGGAGAAGTCAGGTTTTTATCTTCAGAAGAAATTGTTTCTAACTGTTAATCTATACCTAAACTATAGATATAGATAAATTTATAAATATTTCTTGTTTAAATTGTTTTAACTGATAATATTTTTTTATTAACTGGAGAAGAGATGACAACTAAAACAAAGAATAATAAAGGAGTTAATTTAAATATGAGACCCAAAAACTATACAGCAGTTATCAAAGTTGTTGGTGTTGGTGGTGGTGGTACCAATGCTGTAAATAGAATGATTAAAATGGGCATTAAAGGTGTTGATTTTATTGCTGCAAATACAGATGCACAAAGTTTGTTAGGCTCTAAAGCTGACTTAAAGTTAGATTTAGGCAGAAAGACAACGAGAGGACTTGGTGCAGGAGCTAATCCAGAAGTAGGAAGGCAAGCTGCTATTGATTCTAGGGAACTAATTGAGGAAGCCTTAAAAGGATCTGATATGGTTTTTATAACTGCTGGTGAAGGTGGCGGTACTGGAACCGGAGCATCACCAATTATTGCTGAGATAGCTCACGAGCTAGGTGCGTTAACAGTAGGTGTTGTTACTAGACCATTTGGCTTTGAAGGTAGAAGAAGATCTGTACAAGCTGAGGAAGGTGTTCAAGCTTTACGTGATGTGCTAGATACTTTGATTGTTATTCCAAATGACCGACTTTTACAAATAAGTGATAAAGACATAAAAGCTAGTGAAGCATACATTAAGTCTGATGAAATTTTATCTAATGGAGTAAAAGGTATTTCTGGATTAATTACTCAACCAGGTGTAATAAATGTTGACTTTGCAGATGTAAGAACAATATTAAAAGATGCAGGTAATGCTGTATTAGGAATTGGTCGATCAACTGGAGAACAAAGAGCTCCAAACGCTGCACAAGCTGCAATATCTTCACCATTACTTGAAGCTACTATGGACGGTGCAGAAGGTGTTTTAATTACCGTTTCTGCTTCTGATGATTTAAAACTACAAGAGATAAATGAAGCAGCAAGAGTCATTACTGAAAAAGCTGATGATAATGCTGAAATCATTTTTGGACATACAGTTGACGAAACTCTTGGTGATGCAGTAGAAGTTACAGTAGTTGCAGCTGGTTTTGGTCCAAGACCAAATAGAAGACCTAAAAATAACATAAATTATGAAAATAGTAATGGAGATGATTTACCTGACTTTATAAAAGGATGATCAAATCATTCTCAATTAGTAATGCAATATTTACTGATTCTAAAGATGGAAGCATCTCAGAAGTATTATATAAATTAAATTTTAAAAAATATTCTGAGATGCACCAAACACATTCAGATCATTATTTAATAATTAATTCAGCGGGTACTTATAAAGCAGATGCAATAGTTACCTCAAAAAAAAACTTACCGCTTGTTGTAAAAACAGCAGATTGCTTACCAATTTTAGTAACTGACGGCAAATTAGTTGGAGCCATTCATGCTGGTTGGCGTGGTTTAAAAAATAATATTATTGAAAAAACAATATCTAATTTTAACAAAGAAAAATTAAAAGTGATTGTAGGACCGCATGCACAGAGCTGTTGTTATGAAGTTAAAGATGATGTTGCTGTTTTTTTTGAGAAATTTATCCATATTAGTAGTGATAAAAAATATTTAAATATGAGTGAAATTATTAAAGATTATTTTGAGACTAACAAAATAAAAAATGAAATTTCTGAAATTTGTACGATTTGCGATTCAAATTATTTTTCTTTCAGAGAAAATGGCACTAAAAATAGGCAATTCGGATTTATATGGATTTAGAATCTTTAAATAAGTTATTTCTAAAAATTTCAACTTATTCTGCGAAATTGTTACCAGTTGTAAAAAATAGAAGTAGTGATGAAATTAAATTTTTATACGATTTTGGAATTCGAGATTTCGGGGAAAATAGGATAGATGATTATGAAAAACATAAAAATTTTTTCCCAGATGTAAATTATCATTTTATTGCACCTATTCAATCTAGAAAATTAAAATTTATATCACAGAATTTTGATACTATTCATACTTTACAAAGAAAAAAAGAAATTGATTTGTTATCAAAACTTCAACCAAAAAATACTTTTTTTTTACAAATTAATATTGATAATGATATTAATAAAAGTGGATTAAATGTTGACAGCTTATTTTATATGTTTGAATATTGCCTTGAAAGCTCAATCTTACCTTCTGGGTTAATGACAATTCCTAATATTAATTCAGATCCAAGGAAAGTATTTTCAAATTTGTCAAAATTAAATGAAACCCTAAAAAAAGATTACCCTCAATATAAAGGTGAACTTTCAATGGGAATGTCTGATGACTACCAAATTGCATTAGATTACGGTGCTACAATAGTTCGTATAGGAACTAAACTATTTAAATAATGTTAGAAAAATTTCTCATTTCAATTGGATTAAAGCAACCTGATAGGGTAGATGAGTTTGTTAGAAGTCAGCCAACTACAGTTAGACCATCTGATGAAAATAGGTTTACAGATAATGATAATGTAGGAGATGTTCGTGTACACACACCAAAAGACGAAGTTGAAATTAAAGCTTTAAGATCTTTTTCAGAAATTCATAATTTAGGTTTAGCAATAAAGGATGAATTTATTGTTGCTATGGATATTAGAGATATTTCTGATCAAAACGAGAGGAGAAGAATTGTAGATTTTGTCACAGGCATGGCTTTTATGAGTAACTCAAAAATCCGCTCAATAAATAAAGAAGGTGTTTTCTTAATCCTGCCTACAAACTCTTCATTGAGCTCACAAGAGAGACAAAGATTACAAGAACTTGGACTTTATAAAATAAATGTGTAGCCTTACATATCTTGTATTTAGATTATTTTATTACTCACTTTTTGCCTGGATTATCTTGAGCTGGGTACAGATTCCATACGATCATCCTATAGGTCAGATTAAAAGTTTTTTAAACAAATATTTTGAAAAAATATTGTACCCAATTCGATCGCGAGTTCCAGTGCTAAGACTCGGTGTTGCTGGAATCGATTTATCACCATTAATTTTGATAATTGGCTTTCAGTTTTTACAACCTTATGTTCTAAGAATTGTTTGTTAGATTATCAAATTGAAAATCAATTTTATAATTATAAATTTCATTACTTGCTGAAATATTTTCAATATTAAGTTCAACTGACAATGTTTCATTTTTTATAAAGTCAGAAAACTTATTTATTGTTTCTATTACAAATTTGTCAGTAGATTTAAAATCTAAACTTATTCTATCTGAAACATTTAAATTTTTATTTTTTCTTTCTTTTTGTATGGCAGAAACAATTTCTCTAGAGAGTCTTTCCATGATTAGATCGTCACTCAACTCAGTATTTAGAAAAATACTAAAATCATCAACAATTTCTAGTGCGTCACTATTAACTTTGTTTATTAATACGATTTCAATATCGTTTTTTTGAATTTCAATTCCATCAATATTTATATTTGACTCACTTAAAATTGATTTTTTTAAGCTTTCAGATGGATTTTGTAATATTTTTGAAATTTTATTGACTTCGGAACCTAATTTTGGACCTAATGATTTAAAGTTAGGTTTAAATTTGTATTCAACCCAGTTATCTACTTTTTTATCAATTAAAATATTTTTTACATTAATTTCATTAGTTATTAAATTTTTAATCAACTCAATTTTGTCTAGTATTTCTTTATCGTTAGAAATTATTGTAAGTGAATCTAATGGTTGCTTATTAGGCAATTTAAGTTTAACTCTTAAGTTTCTAACACTCTTAATAATTTTTTTTGCAAATTCAACACTTTCTTCAAGTTCAGTATTAATTAACATTTCATTAACTTCAGGATAGGAACAAAAGTGAACGCTATCATTTTCATTAAAAATTAAGCCTTGATATATTTTTTCACTTGTAAATGGTAAAACTGGTGCAATACACTTCGAAAAATCAATTAAAACTTCATGCAATGTTTTAAATGCGTTTATTTTGTCTAGGTCGTTTCCATCTTTTTCTTTCCAAAATCTTTTTCTATTGGATCTTACATACCAATTTGTAAGTTCATCTACAAAATTAAGTAAAGGGGGAATGACTTCATATAAAAAATAATTTTCCATCTTTTCATTAACTATTTTGATTAAAGACTGAAGGGTAGATATAATCCATTGATCCAATAAAGGTCTTTCATGGAGCGGTGATGCTTTTTCAAGCTCTTCAGGAGTAATTTGATCAGCATTTGCATAGGTAGAAAAGAAAGAAAAGCTGTTCCACAAAGGTAATATTATGTTTCTTGTAACTTGCTTAACTCCTTCTTCAGAAAATTTTAATGGTTCACCTCGAACAACCGGCGAATCTATTAAGTAGGCTCTTAAGCTATCACCACCATAATTGTTTAATAGTTCTTCAGGATCAGGATAGTTTTTTAAACTTTTACTCATTTTTCTACCATCTTCAGCAAGAATCATTCCTGTGGTTATACAGTTTTTAAAAGCCACTGAATCAAATAAAGCAACAGCAAGAACTGTCAAAGTATAGAACCAGCCTCTAGTTTGATCCAAGCCTTCTGCAATAAAATCAGCTGGAAATCCTTGAAAAAATTCTTCACTATTTTCAAAAGGGTAATGTTGTTGTCCATATGGCATAGAACCAGATTCAAACCAGCAATCTAGAACTTCAGTAGTTCTTTTATAAGTTTTTTTATCAATCTTAATTTCAAGATCATCCAAGAAATGCCTATGTAAATCTGAAATTTTTGAACCAGTCAAATCTTCCAACTCTTTCACTGAACCTATACAAATTAAATCATTTGGATCATCTATGTTTATCCAAATAGGGATACAGCTACCCCAGTATCTGTTCCTGCTTATTGCCCAGTCTCTTGCATTGGCTAGCCAATTTGAAAATCTTTTTTCTCCTATAAAACCTGGAACCCAGTGCGTTGATTTATTTAACTCAACCATTCTTTCCTTAATTTTTTCTACATTAACAAACCAAGTAGGAATTGCCTTATAAATTAATGGTGTGCCTGTTCTCCAACAGTAAGGATAAGAATGAAATTCTGTTGTCTTAGAAAATAATCGTCCTTTGTTATCAAGTTGATCAATAATAATTTTGTCAGCATCTTTAACATTGAAATCTTTCAATTCTTCAAAAGTTGAATCAAACCTACCGCTTAAAGTAACAGGGTCAGCAATTACATCTATGTTAGAATTTTTCAAAGCATAAAAATCACTTTCACCATATGCTGGCGCTTGAGAAACTAATCCTGATCCAGACTCTGTATTGGTGTCGTTACTATGAATTATTCTAAAAGCACCGTCATTATACAAATATTCGTATTCTGAATAAGCTGGAAAATATGTCGACCCTATAAGGTCTTTTCCAACACAGCTATCTATAATTTCATAATCGTGCTTATCAAGCTCAATTAATCTTTCACTAGCTATCCAATAAAAGTTTTTTTCAATTTTGACTCGTGTATATTCAATATTTTCACCAACTGCGATAGCTAGATTCCCAGGAATACACCAAGGTGTTGTAGTCCAAACTAGAAATTGATCACCTTTTTTAACATTATGAAAATCATCCCTAGCTACTACAGTAAAAAATATTGAAGGATCTTCTACGTCTCTGTAATCCATATTTGCTTCAAAATTAGATAGTGGTGTGGAAGCTGCCCATGAGTAGGGCAGAACTTTATAATCTTGATAAATTAATCCTTTTGACCAAAGTTCTTTAAATACCCACCAGACACTTTCCATAAAGTCAATATCCATAGTTTTATAATCATTTTCAAAGTCAACCCATCTACCAATTTTTCTAGTAATTTTTTCCCAATTTTCAGTATTTGTTTGAACTTGTAACCTGCAAGCTTCGTTAAATTTATCGATGCCAAACTCATCAATTTGCTGGGGATCTTCAAGATTCAAATTTTTTTGAACTTCCATTTCAATAGGTAAGCCATGTACATCCCATCCGAATCTTCTTTCAACGTAATAACCACGCATAGTCCAATACCTTGGGACAATATCTTTAATAACTCCAGCTAATAAATTTCCATAATGCGGACTTCCAGTTGGAAATGGTGGGCCATCATAAAACCTAAATACTTTTTCATTTTTACGATTTTCTACAGATTTTTTAAAAGCATTTATACTATCCCAATATTCAGAAACTTCATTTTCTAACTTTGGTAAATTTATATTTGAGTCAACACTTTTAAACATATGAAAAGATTATAAAAAGGTTTTGTATCAACATAAGTAAATTTTAATTGTTTTAAATTTTGAAATTTGTGTACTTTAATTAGAAAATGTGTATTATACAGTATTAAATAAACAGCTATGGTTAAAAAATTATCAACAAATACAGTTAATAAGCTCAAGAAAAAACTTCTTGAGGAAAAAGAACATCTTTCTAAAACTCTTGAACACCATCAAATAGAACGTGAAAAAGTCAGACTTTCAGAAGCATCAGCTGAGAGAAGTCCAGATCCTACATCGGCAGATGGGGGCTCTATGGCATTTGAATTGGAAAAAGAGTTAACTTTAGACGAAAACACTCGACACTTACTAAATCAAGTTGAACATGCTCTAGTTTTAATTCAAAAAAAGAAATACGGTAATTGTGAAAATTGTAGTAATCCAATTCCTCTAGCTAGATTAGATGCATTACCTTACTCTACTCTTTGCAAGAGTTGTGCAGTCTTAATTGAATCTTAAACATTTAGCCTCTAAATTATCTTTTATAATTTTTTTAGTGATCCTAGATTTATTATCAAAATTTTATATCAGATACTTTAATATTCAAGAAATTGAGATTATTAATGGATTACTAACAATTGACCTTACTTATAACACTGGAATAGCATTTGGATTCCTAAGTGATCATACTGAAATAACTTACTTTTTTTCATTATTGGTGTTTATTTGGTTAATTATGCAATTTAAAAATTCTGCAACTTCTAATATCGAATTGATCGGACTTTTATTAATAATTTCTGGAGCAATTGGAAACTTATCTGAACGTGGATGGAATTTAATATTTAACAATAATGGAAAAGTAACTGACTTTATTGAACTTTTATTTATACCTAGTTTTAATTTTGCAGACATGTACATTAGTTTTGGAATTACAATATTTTTGTTTATGGAGTTTAAAAATAAATAGTATTGAAGTTGTTTTTGAAAATGAAGATTTTGTAATTTTTAATAAGCCATTTGGTTTATTAACTCATAAAAATGATTCTTCAAATGAAAGTACTCTACAAGATTTTTTAATTGAAAATTATAAATTAGTTGGCTACGAAGAAAATTTTCGTAAAGGTATTGTCCACAGGCTAGACAGAGTCACAAGCGGTTTAATATTCTGTCCTTTAAATTACGAAGTACATTCTGAGTTTGAAAAGAAGTTTAAGAATAGAGAGATATCAAAACATTATAGGGCAATAGTTGAAGGGATAATATTTCCAAAAAAAGGTGAAATTGACTTACCCTTAAGACACTCTTTAAAAAATAGAAAAAAAAGAGAAGTCCATCATGATGGTAGAAAAGCTTTGACACAATTTGAATTAATAGAAAAAAATGAAAGTTTTTCGTTAATTGATATTAATTTGATTACTGGTAGGAACCACCAAATAAGAGCTCATTTTGAATATTTAAAATATCCAATAGTCAATGATGAATTATATGGAGGTAAACGAAACACACTAGTACCTAGCAATGCAATTTGCTTGCAATCTTATAAGCTTAAATTTAGATTTAAAAAAGAAGATTATTTATTTGAATTAGATATTCCAGAATTTTTTACTTCAGTAATGAATGTGTAATTCATATAAATTCTTTAATATGTTTTTATGAATAAATCTTTTGTACATTTACATGCTCATACAGAATATTCTATGCTTGATGGTGCAGCAAAAATTAAAGATTATTTAAAAAAAGTTTCAGAACTAAATCAACCAGCGGCTGCAATTACCGATCATGGGAACCTATATGGTGCTTTAGAATTTTATAATGAAGCAACTAAAATTGGGGTTAAACCAATCATTGGATATGAAGCATATTTAACTCCAACTTCTAGGTTCGAAAGACCTGAAAGAGATAAAAACAAAAGATATCATTTAACTCTACTTGCTGAAAACAATGTAGGCTATCAAAATCTTGTTGAACTAGTCAGTAAAGCATATTTAGAAGGCTATTATTATAAGCCAAGAATTGATTATGAATTACTAGAAGAGTATTCAACTGGTTTAATTGCATTATCAGGTTGTTTAGGTGGTGAGATAGCACAGTTTCTAGCTCCAGATGGATCTAAAGAAGAAGGAAATAATGATGAAGTTAGAAGCTATGAAAATGCACTTTTAGTCGCCAAGAAGTATCAACAAATATTTGGAAAAGATAACTTTTTTATAGAACTTCATAATCACGGTATTCCTCAACAGATTGAAATACTCTCAGATTTAGTTAAAATTTCTAAAGAAATAGGCGCACCGCTTGTTGCAACAAATGATTCACATTATGTTGAGCAGGTAAATTCTTCAGCTCATGATGCTTTATTGTGTGTACAAACTAACGCAACTCTTGATGATGAAAACAGATTTAAATTTGAAGGTTCTGGATATTATGTTAAGTCATCAGAAGAAATGAGAGAACTATTTCCGGAGGATAAATACTCAGATGCATGTGATAACACATTAAAAATTGCAGAAAGAATTGAATATAACTTTGAATTCGACAAAACATATCTTCCTGATTTTCCTGTTAACCAAAATCAAACAACTGAAGAATTATTGAGGTCTAAAGTTCTTGAGGGAGCTAACGAACGATATAAAAATATTGATGATGAAGTTATGTCCAGAATCAATTATGAGTTAGATGTTATTAATACTATGGGTTACGCTTCATATTTTTTAATAGTTGGAGACCTAATTGAGTTTGCGAAAAAAAACAAAATCCGAACAGGTGCTGGTAGAGGGTCAGCTGCCGGTTCTATAGTTTCATATTGTCTTGGAATAACAGGTATTGACCCAATAAAATATGGACTAATTTTTGAAAGGTTTTTAAACAAAGGAAGAAAATCATTGCCAGATATTGATATGGATTTTGATGAAAGGTATAGAACTGATGTAATTAATTATGCTATTGAAAAATATGGTCAAGATAAAGTTGCTCACATAGTAACCTTTGCAACCATTAAAGCAAAGCAGGCTATAAGAGACGCAGCTAGAGTATTAGGGTTACCATTTTCTAGTGGTGATAAAGTTGCAAAGTTAATGCCTCCAATGATATTAGGCAATACAGCCACTATATCTGAATGTCTAGAGTTAGATCAAGACAATAATAGTGGTTATAGTAAGGAATTTTTTTCTGCCTCTGAAGAGCTTCGAAAAGAGTATGGTTCAGATAGTGAAGTAAAAAAAATAATTGATATAGCTTTAGGATTAGAAGGTTTAAGAAGACAAGACGGCATTCATGCAGCAGCTATCGTAATTTCTCCAGAAAAAATTACTAATTATTTGCCAATTCAAAGAAAAGGTGAAAATTCTGAAATAGTTACTCAATACGAAATGCATACTGTTGAGCAATTAGGTTTACTAAAAATGGACTTTCTAGGTTTAAGAAATTTATCAATTTTAGATAGAACTATCGAATTAATCGGTGACCCGCAGTTTGACATTGACAATGTGTTGCTTGATGATCCTAAAACTTTTAAATTATTTTCTGAAGGAAGAATGACGGGTGTTTTTCAATTAGAAAGTAGAGTAGCCCAAACAGTTTCCAAAAACTTAAATCCAAAAAGATTTGAGGACATTGTTGCACTAGTAGCTTTAATTAGACCTGGTCCTTTAGGTGCAGGTATGCATAATGAATTTGCTGATAGAGCAAATTCAAGAAGAGAAATAGAATATTTACATAATGATTTAGAGCCAATATTATCTGAGACCTACGGAATAATTTTATATCAAGAACAGGTAATGCAAATTGCAGAAAAAATAGCCGGATTTAATCTTCAAGAAGCTGATAATTTAAGAGTAGCTATGGGTAAAAAGATTCCAAAAGTTATGGAAGAACAAAGAATAAAATTTACAGTAGGTGCGGCAAATAAAGGATACTCTGAACAATTTGCTATTGAGCTTTTTGATCAAATTGCATATTTTGCAGGCTATGGGTTTAACAAAAGTCACTCAGTTCCTTATGCACTGTTAGCTTATCAAACAGCATATTTGAAAGCTAATTATCCCGCTGAATATTTAGCAGCTTGTTTAACAGCTGTTAAAAGAGATAAAGATAGAACTGCAATATTTTTATCTGAAGCTCGAGAGCTAGGTGTGTCTGTAAAAACACCTGATATTAATGTTAGTTTTGAAGATTTTACCGTAAGAGAAAATGAAATATTGTTTGGACTTTCTGCAGTAAGAAACGTAGGAGATATTACAGCACAAAAAATTGTTCAAGAAAGAGATGTAAACGGTGACTTTACCACATTAGAAGATTTTCTTTCACGAATTGATTCGAGATCATTAAACAAGAGAGGTATTGAAGCTTTAATACAGGGCGGTGGTCTAGATAAATTTGGATTTACAAGGTTTGGTATGTTTGAAGCCACTGTCGATCTCATCGAAGGAGCTAAAAGAAATAAATCTAGTTTAAAAAATATTCAATCATCACTTTTTGAAATTGAAGATATTTCGAATAAGTTGGTTCAAATTAGTAATAAAGAGTGGCCAAAAAAAGAGTTTCTAGAAAGAGAAAGAGAAATGCTCGGGTTTTTTGTTAGTGAAGATCCTTTAGAAGGATACGGAAAAGTTCTTAGAGCTGAATCATCACATACAGTCATTGAATTACAAGATATTGATGAAGATGAAGAAATTACAGTTACAATCTCAGGTCTTGTATCAAATGTACAAAAAAGAGTTTCAAGAAGAGGTAATCCTTGGATCCAATTTGATCTACAGGACGTAACTGGATCTTTAGGAGTTCTACTGTTTAATAAATTGGTAGAGAAATATAACAATTTATTTGACGGAGAAATTTATTTAAAAATTACTGGAACTTATATTGGAGGGAGTGAAAATTCAATTAGAGCCAGAGACATTGAATTAGTCGAGCCTTCTAAATTATTAGAAAATATAGATACATCACCTCTTAGAATTTCAGTTAATGAATCTAAACTAGAAAAGAATAATTTAATTTTACTTAAAGAACTATTAAGTAAGTACCCCGGTCAATCGATAGTTCAATTAGAAGTTGACAGTAATGGAGTAATTAAATTGTTAGAACTAAAAGATATAAAAGTAAGAAAAACTGTACAACTAAAAAATGAAATTACTACCTTATTTTCAATTTAATTATTATTAATATATGTCATTAAATTTAGAAGAGTTTATTGCAAGATTCAAAAAAAGAGCCGAAGCAGTTAAAACTAGAGCTATCCCTCCAATTGGTGGTGATGAAAGAGCTGCTTTTATAAAACAAGCTGAAGTAGATTATCAAGATTTTATGATTATTTCAGATTCTGAACTAGAAGTTAGTGATGAGTATTTAATTTTAAAATATAAGTTAGATAAGTAATTACAAATTTTCATTCATTGGAAAAATATTATTTATAACTTCAGCACAAGCTTTTGCAATATCCATATGTTCTTTTTGTGTTCCATTTGCTGATCTTAGCTGAATGTAATGTATCCAACTTCTTAATGTACCATTCATATATAATCTGCTGACAGTATTTCCTTCTGGTAAAACTGATCTAGCTTGTTCTTTAGCAATACCATTTTCAATTGCCCAATTATAAGTTTCAATAGCTGAATCGATTACATTCTGCTGCTTTTTAGCCCAAATCTCATTAATATTTTGATTATTTGAAGGTATTGAGTTTTGTCTGTTCTTTATATCCTGTAATCGAGCTTCTCTAATAACAAATTCTAAATCTTTGACTGGATTTGCGTACCTTTGACTAAACTCCTGAAAACTAAATGACCTATGTCTTAACATTTGTCTAGCAATATCTCTCGTTGTTTCAATCTCGAGACAAGCACTTACCATTTCCAGTGGTGACCAGTGTGAATTTTTAATAAGATAATTAATTAATTTTTCTGAAGTTTCAGTGTTTAGCTGATTTGATGGATTTGAAACTCTTGCACAAAACGCTACAAGCTCTTGTGCGTTATCGATACCATCAAGTGCAATCTCTTTAGTTGGCGTAGAATAACTTATTAATTTAACTTTCATTTATGTAACTATATTAAAATAATAAAAATATGTTTTTACTAAGAATAATTGTTTTTTTAATTATCTCTTCTATGTTATTAATACTAAGCTACCCACTCTTAATTATATTTGATATCTCTAAAGGAGGTAATGGCTTTGGAATATGTGATGATTTAGTTGAATGTTCTATTCCGATAACAGAAGGTCCAAGATTATTAATTTTGTTAATATCTTTGTTTTTTGTATTAGTTTTAATGTTAAGAGGAGTTATGAAATTCATTAATTCAATAAATAAAGAAAAATCTATTCTTTAATAACGTAATAAATAGATATTAAAATCAACAAAACTCCAAACCAATTTAAAATGTCTAAAATTTCATTTGCTATCAATATACCAATTAGAAGTGCAAAGATTGCTTCTAGGCTCAGAATCAAAGCTGATGTTGATGCAGAAATAACTTTTTGTCCATATAACTGCAAATAGAACGCAGCAACATTTACGACTAACCCCAGGAATAAAATAGGTAATAAAACTTCGTTTGAAAAATTAAAATTTTTAAAGTTTAGAAAGGGTAAACATAGAATTGATCCCATAAGAGATTGTACAAACATTAATTGAGAAATTTTAAAGTTTTTAACGTACTTTTCAACAAGGACAATATGGATAGAATATGAAAGTGCACATAATAAAGTAAATAAATTTCCTGATATTTGGGATATGTCATTTATAGAAATAAGCACTATTCCTAAAAATCCAACAACAGAAAATAAATAATTTTTTTTTGGAATATTTTGTTTATTTAAAACTTTAGAAATATATGGAGTCAATACTATATAAAATCCAGTAACTACACCAGAATTGACTGAACTAGTGGTAACAAGTCCTTGAGTTTGAGTTATATAACCTAGCCAAAGGAAAAACCCCATAAATATTCCAGGATATAAAGTTTGTTTTCTTGGAAAACCTCCTATGAATAAAAATAAAATTGAAGCAATAAAAAATCGAGCAAAAACGATTAAAACAGGTGACACATTAATTAATAGGTTTTTTACAATTAAGAAAGTTGAACCAAAAAATAAAGAAGATATAACTAACGCAAAATATGCTTTGAGCTTTTGATTGGTACCCATAGGATTGAACATTATTATATAACTTAAATTAAAAATATGAGTACTAAGAAACAAATAAAGGCTAATAAAATTCTAAATATTTTAGAAGATATTTATCCTTCAGTCCCAATTCCACTAAATCACAGAGACCCGTTTACTTTATTAGTAGCAGTAGTATTGTCAGCACAATGTACAGATGTCCGTGTTAATTTAGTAACCCCTGATTTATTTAAAGTAGGAGGAACACCGAAAAAAATGTCTCAGCTTCCATTGCAGAAAATTGAGAAATTAATACGGCCTTGTGGTTTATCACCTCAAAAATCTAAAGCTATAAAAAGACTGTCAAAAATAATATATGAAAAATACAATTCAAAAGTACCAGAAAGTTTTAATGAATTAGAAGAATTGCCAGGAGTAGGACATAAAACCGCATCAGTAATTATGAGCCAGGCATTCAATGTTCCAGCATTTCCAGTAGATACACATATTCATAGACTTGCGTATAGATGGGGATTGTCATCAGGTAAGAATGTTGTACAAACTGAAAAAGATTTAAAAAAAGTCTTTCCAAAAAATAAATGGAATAAGCTTCATCTTCAAATTATCTTTTATGGAAGAGAGTATTGTCCTGCAAGAGGTCATGACATATCAAAATGTATTATTTGTAATCTTTATGGAAGAAAAGTTAATTTTAAATAAATGCTCAATAGAATATATTTTTTAACCCTGTATATATTTGGATAGTGGATATTAATTTTAGTATCGCTTTTATATTTGGATTCTTATCTTTTTTCTCACCTTGCGTATTACCTTTAGTACCAGGTTATTTAGCTATGTTTTCTCTACAAAGAAATAACAGCTATGAGAAATTAATTGGTTCTATTCAATTTGTATTTGGATTCTCGGTAGTGTTCATTTCTTTAGCTGCAATAACAACTTCAATTGGTTCGTTCTTCACAAAAAATGCTAGTTTACTGTCAAAGGTTAGTGGTGTAATAATAATTATTTTTGGACTGATTTTATTAATACCAAAATTAAATTCAAAATATTTCTTTAGTTCGAATTTTATTAATATTGATAATTTCAAAAAAACAAAAAATTTTATTATGGGTTTTACTTTTGGTTTCGGTTTTACACCATGTATAGGACCAGTTTTAGGTGCACTTTTGACTCTGTCTTCAAATGCAGAAACTGCTCAATCAGGAATATTTTATTTAGTATTTTTTTCTCTTGGTTTAGGAATACCATTTATAACAATTTCTGTAATTGCCAATAAAGTTAATTTTAAAAATAGAATTTTTATTGAAATTCAAAAAATTTCCTCGAAGCTTTCAGGAGTAACTCTATTGGTTATTGGAACATTAATTTATATGGACAAAATGTATTTGTTAGCTTCTTTTTTTCAAAATTTATTGATATTTTTAAATTTAGAATGGTTAAGTACAATCTAAATGACAAAATTATATTCCGATTATGTTTTAAAAATTTCAGGTAAAGATGCATCTACCTTTATAGATTCTTTAATTTCAAATAAAGTTGAACCAGAAAAGTATAAAGGTTCATATTTATTAAAACCTGATGGAAAAATTGATTACTGGTTTTTAGTAACCTTGCAGAATGATGTAATTTATATACTTCAGCAAAAAGAAATTCTTTTATTATTAAAGAATTCATTAGAAAAATATAAAATTCGAATAAATTGCGATTTAGAAATTATTGAAGAGTTAAATGTATTCGAACTTTCTAATGTAGATAATGCATTTACAATTAAAAAATCAAATGATAAATATGAAAATGAAAATTGGAATTCAGTCTGCTTAGCTCTATCTTTACCGACTTTTGAAATTTTGACAAGAGGCATTATGCCAAATGAAGTAAATATGCTTGAAAGCTTTGTTGATTATTATAAAGGGTGTTTTTTAGGTCAAGAACAAACTTCTAGAGTAAGGTTTAGAGGTAAACCAAGAAGAATTTTAAAAACTAATGAAAATAATACCCAAGAAATTATAAAACTTTTAAATTAAAAATATGGAACCTAGATGTAACTACTGTGGTAGAAAAGTTTTTAAAAATAGATCTCAAAAATATCAACTTTGTTCCAATAATTGTAAAAAATTATATTTAAAAAAAGATGATATTATTTCTTTTGAAAACAGAATCAAAGAAATTGTAAAGCAGAAACCAATACAAATTTTAGAAATACAAAAAGAATTCAGTAAAAATGAAAAATTTATAGTAATTTCCGCTATACGTAGACTTATTTACTTTCATAATTTCTTTACAAGTCAATCAAATAACGAAATAACGCAAAAAAGCATTATCTTCAGAGTGAAAAAATAGCACCTTTATCAAATTTTTTTAATGAATATTGAACTATTGGTCCAACAGTTAAAACCATAAATATGGTTCCAATTCCATAGGACCCCCCTAAAAACACCCCAACTATAAATGCTGAAAAATCAATTGCAATTCTAGTAGCTCTTATGCTTGGTCCAAGTTTTGAAATACCTACCATAATTCCATCTCTTGGACCAGGACCAAGTCCTGCTCCAACATAAATACCAACTCCAACTGCAAAACAAATTGTTCCAAAAACCAAATAAAATATTTTTAAAAATAAATTACTTGGAGTTGGTAAAAAAAACATAACTAGATCGATAACATTTCCAATAATTAATATATTTAAAATTGTTCCAATAAAAGGTTTTTGCTTTAATGGAATCCAACCTAATAAAATAATAAAACCAGTTAAAACTCCAGCAAATCCAATTTTAACATTTATTAATTTGCTAAAACCATCATGGAAAACATCCCAAGAATTTAAGCCTAAGTTAGCTTCAATGGTATATGCTAAACCAAATCCACATAAGATTAGTCCGAATATAAGTTGTGGTAGTCTTGAAATTACCTTATTCATTTTGAAAAATACTTTCAAGTATTGAAATATTTTCAGGACACAATTCATAAACAGATTGGAATCTTAAAATTGGAAGTATTCTATCCATGATGTCTACTTTAAGTCCAGCAATTAATAATATTTTTGAAATTTGATATAAAGAGTCGTCAGAATTTTTCCATTCTTTACTTGAATTACAAATACTCTTTCCAAGCGATACTACTTCTTCAAACGTTAAATTATTTAATGTTTTTTCACTATCTGAAATAATAATTTGATTATAGAACTCCTTTCCATAACTCGAAGGTTGCAATGATTTATAAGCAATAAATAAAGTAATTAAAGAGCCAAGTAACAATAAAAATGTAGCTAATCTATTTTTCATAATTTAATCAATTCTTAATGTTGTACCCGGAGGGGGAGTCGAACCCCCACATCCGAAGATACTGGATTTTGAATCCAGCGCGTCTGCCAATTCCGCCATCCGGGCTATATACCGATTATATTTCATATGTAGATGAATGGAGAAAAAATTATTAAGTTAAAATGAATTAAATGATTATCCTAATTGACGGTCATAGCATTGCATTCAGAGCATTTTATGCATTACCAGATACATTAGCTACAAAAGATGGTTTTCCTACGAATGTAATTCATGGTTTCTTAATGATGCTCTCTAAATTAGTAAAAGATTATGAGCCTGAGCAGATTGTTGTGACTTGGGATATTTCAAAAACAACTTTTAGATCAGAAATTTTTCCAGATTATAAAGCTAATAGATCTTCATCACCAGAAATATTTAAAATTCAAATAAAAAGTCTTCAGCAGCTACTCAAAAACTTTAATATCCCACAAGTTACAGCTGAAGGTTTTGAAGCCGATGATGTTCTTGGGACTTTAGCGTATAAGTTTAATAAAGAAAATAAAGAGGTTCACATATTAACTGGAGATAGAGATTCTTTTCAATTAATTAATAACTCAACAAAAATTCTATTTACAAGAAAAGGAATTAGTAATATAGAAGTCTTTGATGAAAAAGTTTTTGAAGAAAGTTTTCAAATATCTACTGACCAATACATTGAATATCTAGCTTTAAAAGGAGATCCTTCTGACAATATACCAGGTGTACCGGGTATTGGTGAAAAAACTGCAAAATCCTTATTAAACCAATATAAAACTATTTCAAATATTTTAGATAATGCTGAATCACTAAGTCCAAAAATTAAAGAAAGTTTAATTCAAAATACAGAATTGCTTGAGTTAAGTAAAAAACTTGCAACAATTAAAACTGATCTAAAATTGGAACTCCCATCTCTTACTATTCATGATTCAGTATTTTTTAATGAGAAAATTTTAAAAAATTGTATTAATGATATAAATTCTTTTGAGTTAAATAGATTTCTTGGAACCTCAGAAACAAAAAAAAATGAAACTACTTACAAAATAGACTCAATTACTGAATTCACTAAAAAAACAAAATTACAAGGAAAATATATAGTTTTCTTGCAAAACGATTATTTTTATTTCACCAATGGTAATGATTACGGTAAATCTAAATCTTTAAGAATTTTTCAAGAAGTGATATCAGTTAATTCTCAAAATATCGCGTTATTTGATTCTCAAATTTTAGATATTAAAAATTTTATTGCTTTAGATTGTATATTATTTTTGATTAACCCTTCCAATAAACCCGACTCTATTTTAAATGTTTGTAACTCAATAAATGTAGTAAATAATTTAGATAAAAAATCTGATGAAAACAGTTTCTTGAATTTTTTTCATGACAATTTTAAGAATGTTATTAATATTTTATCAAATTTTAATAAAGATAAAATAAGTCTTAATTTATACAAAGAAATCGATTTTCCAATGTTAGAAATTCTTTCAAGTATGGAAAAAAATGGAATTAATGTTTCATTAAAAAAAATGAAGGATTTATCTAAATCTCTATCTGTAGAACTTAAAGAACTGCAAAATAAATGCTTTTCACTTTCAGGATTAGAGTTTAATTTAAACTCTCCAAAACAATTATCCGAAGTACTTTTTCAAAAATTAAAACTCCCAGTCATAAAAAAAACTCCTTCTGGTGCACCTTCTACTGATGCGAGTGTACTTGAAGAATTATCAATAAATAATCAACTTCCAGCAGTAATTTTAAAATATAGAGAACTTGAAAAGATAAGATCAACATATGTTGACGGATTAATTCCAGAAGTCTCCAACAAAGAAAAAATTCATACCCACTATAATCTTTTTGGAGCAGCTACTGGTAGATTGTCTTCTGAAAAACCAAATTTACAAAATATTCCAAATAAAACAGAACTTGGTCAAAAAATTAGAGATTTCTTTATATCATTACCAAATCATAAATTTGTAATTTCAGATTACTCACAAATTGAATTAAGAGTTTTAGCACACTTAAGCAATGATAAAGAGATGATTAAAATCTTACAAAATGTCGATTCTGATATCCACTCAGAGACAGCTTCAAGGATATTTGATGTAGATATTTCAAAAGTTGATTATGAAATGAGGAGAAAAGCAAAAGAAGTTAATTTTGGCCTTATTTATGGAATGGAAGCATTTGGATTGTCAAAAAGTTTAAATATTGAACAAAAAGAAGCAAGCAAATTAATTGAAAACTATTTTTCACAATTTCCTTCTATTAGAGGTTATTTAGAGGAAATTGTTAAATCAGCTGAACAAAAAACTTATACATCAACTTTATTTGGAAGAAAGCGTTATATAAATGAACTTTCTTCATCCAATTTTCAGGTTAGATCAATGGGTAAAAGAATTGCCATGAATGCTCCAATTCAAGGTACAGCTTCAGATATTATGAAAAAAGCGATGGTAAATATCTCTAAAAAAATAGAAAAGTATGAAGATACTAAAATTTTACTACAAATACATGATGAGATTGTTGTTGAGTCATCTGATGACAGTGTAGAAAAAATTAAAGATATTGTTGAAATAGAAATGAAGAATGCAGCAAAATTAAAAGTTCCATTGTTTGTAAATACTAAAGTTACAACAACGCTTGCAAATTTTAATAATTAGTTTGTAAAAAACACAGATATGTTATTCTTATTCTCGCAATACTATGAATGGAAAAAATAAAACAAATGACAGATAATTCAGTTGAAGCTAGTTCGGCTTCTAATGTCGTTGAACTTCCAGATAATATAAAACCAGAAGATTTTCCAGCACTACTCGAAAAGACTCTTGTGTCTTTTAATAATGGTGATGTTATTGAAGGTACAGTTGTCAAAGTTGATAGAAATGAAGTGATGGTTGACGTTGGTTATAAATCAGAAGGAATAATACCTTCTAGAGAATTATCGGTACGTAAAGGTGTTAATCCTAAAGACTTAATAAAACAAGGTGAAAAAATTAAAGCTCTTGTTTTGGAAAAAGAAGATGATGAAGGAAGATTAATTCTTTCTATTAAAAGAGCTGTTTACGAAAAAGCTTGGGGTGATATTCAAGAAATTGCAGATTCAAAAAAATCCATTAAGGGTACAGTTATTGAGTCTGTTAAAGGTGGTTTGATAGTCGACATTGGAGTTAGAGGATTCTTACCTGCATCATTAATCGATGTTCGAAGAGTTAAAGAATTATCTGCTTATGTTGGAGAAGAAATTGAAGCCAAGATATTAGAGCTTGATCGACAAAAGAATAATATTGTTCTATCAAGGAAAGCTCATCTTGAAGAAGAACTTTCAGAAGAAAGACAAGGTTTTCTAGACGATTTACAAATAGGTGATGTCAAAGATGGAAAAATATCTTCAATTGTTTCATTTGGTGCTTTTGTAGATATTGGTGGAATGGATGGATTAGTTCATGTTTCAGAACTTTCTTGGAGGCATGTTGAAAACCCCAATGAAATTGTAAAAGTTGGTGATACAGTTACAGTTAAGGTACTCGAAATTGATAATGACAAAGAAAGGATATCATTATCTATAAAGCAAGTTAAAGAAGACCCGTGGTTAGATTTTGAATTACACTATAAAGAAAATGATGTAGTCGAAGGTGAAGTTACAAAAGTTGTTCCATTCGGTGCTTTTATAACTATTGGTAAAGGTGTAGAAGGTTTAGTTCATGTTTCTGAAATTTCTACTGAAAAAATTGATTCTCCTGAATTAGCTCTTGCTCTAGGACAAAAAGTTCAAGTTAAAATTACAGAATTAGATATTGATAAAAGAAGAGTTAACCTATCTATTAAGCAAGCCGACCCTAATTGGAAAGATGTTGAAGTAGAAAAAAATGCACCAAAAACACACTCATCTGAATCTGATGAATCAATGCCTAAACGACAAACTGTTGAAGGAGTAGATGAGTCATTAGAAAATATTCTTCAAGAATTAAAGGAAAGAGGAATAGGAAACTCTTAGTTTATTTTTTTTAGCACGTAATCTATTTCTATGGCTAAAAAAGTTTTTTTTGTTATTGGTCCAATTGGTAGTGGTAAGAGTACAGCTACTGAATATTTAAAATCTAAAGGTCTTTTAACAATTGATTTAGATGTTATTTCAAATGAAATTTTACTAAGTACTGAATCAGAAAATTTTCTTTCAAGCAATTTTCCTGAAGCATTAAGTAGAAAAGTAGTAGATAAGCAAAAATTAGCAAACATTGTATTTCAAGATTCAAACAAATTAAAAATTTTAGAAGAATTTTTACATCCTAAAATTCAGGAAAAATTATTGAAAATTCTTACAAAAACTAATGAAATTGTTTTTGTTGAAATTTCTGCACCAAAAAAAATTGAACGTGATGTGGATTATCTAGTTATTTTTTCAGATTTAGAAACAAGAAAAAAAAGACTACTTAGCAGAGGTATGTCGATTAATGACATAGAAAATCGTGTAAAAGCACAAAAGGATAATGATTGGTGGTTAAATGCTGGTTATGTAATCACTAATAAGAACCTAAAGCAATTATTTAAGGATATTGATAACTTCCTTAAATTAAATAATTTAGAATAATCGAACAGATGTTCTATTTGATATAATAAATTTCTATGATACCATTTCAAGTTAAATCAGAGTTTAAACCAAAAGGCGATCAGCCTAATGCAATTGAAGAGTTATATCAAGGATTACAGAATGGAAACGAATTTCAAACACTTAAAGGAATTACTGGATCAGGTAAATCTGCAACAATTGCTTGGTTGATTGAGAAATGTCAATTACCAACACTTGTTTTAGCACCAAACAAAGCTTTGGCTGCACAGTTAGCTAATGAGTTTAGGCAATTTTTTCCAGAAAATAGAGTCGAATATTTTGTGTCTTATTACGACTATTACCAACCAGAAGCTTATGTTCCAAGAACTGATACTTTTATAGAAAAAGATGCAAATATAAATGAAGAAATAGATAGGTTAAGACATTCGGCAACTAGTGCTCTCCTGTTGAGAAATGATGTCATCGTAGTGGCTTCTGTTTCCTGTATTTATGGACTTGGATCACCAGAAGAATACAAAAACAAGTTAATACCAATTCAATTAGGTCATGAATACGATTTAGATAAATTGTTATTAGATTTGGTTAAACAACAGTACATAAGAAATGATTTAGTTGTTAGCAGGGGTTCTTTCAGGGTTAAAGGCGATACTTTAGATATTTTTCCAGTTTATGAAGAAACTATTTTTCGAATTGAGTTCTTTGGTGATGAGGTAGAAAATATATCAAGAATAGACCCAACAACTGGAGAAATTCTTGAAAAACTTGGTGAGTTAGCCATACTACCTGCTACTCATTATGTTATTTCAGAAGATTTAAAGAAAAATGCCATAAATAAAATAAAAGAAGACTTAGATGAACAAATTAAAAAATTTGAAAGTGAAAATAAGCTTTTGGAAGCACAAAGAATTGCACAAAGAACTAATTTTGACTTAGAAATGATTTCTGAATTGGGGGTTTGTTCTGGAATTGAAAATTATTCAAGGTATTTTGATGGAAGAAACCCAGGTGAACCACCTTATACGTTAATAGATTTTTTTGGTGATAATTTTTTAATGGTAGTTGATGAAAGCCATATAGCTATCCCACAAATAAGAGGTCAATTTGAAGGTGATAAATCGAGAAAAAATACTTTAGTTGATTATGGGTTTAGATTGCCTGCTGCTTTGGACAATAGACCTTTAAAATTTGATGAATGGAAAAGTAAGGTAAAGAAAACAGTACTTGTGTCAGCAACTCCTGGTAAATGGGAGAATGAAAATTCACAACTTTTTGTTGAGCAAATAATAAGACCAACAGGACTTTTAGATCCTAATGTTCTTATAAAGCCAACTGAAAATCAGATAAATGATTTATTGTTAGAAATAAAAAATGTCATTAACAACGGAAATAGAGTGCTTGTAACAACCTTAACAAAAAAAATGAGCGAAGCTTTAAGCGATTTTTTACTCAAATCTGGAATTAAAACAAGATACCTACATTCTGATATAGACACTTTAGAAAGAATTGAGATATTAAGAGATTTAAGAAAAGGTGAGTTTGATGTATTGGTTGGCATTAATTTATTGAGAGAAGGTTTAGACTTGCCAGAAGTTCAGTTAGTTGCAATTTTGGATGCAGATAAAGAAGGTTTTCTGAGATCAGAAACAAGTTTAATTCAAACAATAGGAAGGGCTGCAAGAAATAAAGATGGTTACGTTATTATGTATGCGGATAAGTATACAGATTCTATGACAAAAGCTGTTCAGGAGACTAAAAGAAGAAGAGTTTTACAAGAAGAACATAATCGAATACACAATATTACACCAAAGACAATTGAAAAAGGAATTACCGATATACTTGAATTAGTTGAAAAAACGCGAGCATCTGATTCGTCTGTGTTATCAAAATCTACCTTGGACACTACTAATGCATCAAAAGAAGACTTAATAAAATTATCTAAAAATATAGAAATTGAAATGAAATCAGCTGCAGAATTACTTGAATTTGAGCTTGCTGCTAGATTAAGAGACGAGTTAAAAGAATTAAGAAGAGAAATACAAGAATTTTCATTATGAATCAAGAATTTTTAAAAATAAGAGGAGCCAAAGAACACAATTTAAAAAACGTTTCTGTAGATATACCAAAAAACTCTCTTGTTGTAATAACTGGTCTTTCTGGATCAGGTAAATCATCATTAGCCTTTGACACAATATATGCAGAAGGTCAAAGAAGATATGTAGAAAGTCTTAGTGCATATGCTCGACAATTTTTAGGACAAATGGAAAAGCCAAATGTCGAAAGCATTGAAGGTCTGTCTCCTGCGATAGCAATAGATCAGAAAACTTCATCAAGAAGCCCACGTTCAACAGTTGGAACAGTTACTGAAATCCAAGATTATCTAAGACTTTTATGGGCTCGAATTGGAATTAGTTACTGTCCAAAATGTAACAAAAAAATTGATAAACAATCAATTAACTTTATCGTTAAACAAATTTTGCAGCTAGGGGAAAATAAAAACATTGATGTTTTAGCACCAATAATAAAGTCACGAAAAGGTGAGTTCGATACATTATTTAAAGATTTACAGTCCCAAGGATTCTCAAGAGTTTTAGTTGATGGTGAAATTATTAGATTAGAAGATACTACAAAACTTGATAGATATTTCAATCATGATATTTCAGTAGTTATTGATAGAATAAAAATTCAAAAAACACCAAGCAGAAGATTAACCCAATCTATTGAAACTGCAATTAATTTGACTAAAGGGCAGGTTGATATAAGAATTGAAAATACTACGCAATCATTTAGTCAAAATTTAGGTTGTGTTGATTGTGGTTTATCATTTGATAAATTAGAACCTCGTGATTTTTCATTTAATTCTCCATTTGGTGCTTGTATAAATTGCAATGGAATTGGCGTAAGTTATGAAATAGATGAGAAATTACTTGTAAAAGATTTTGAGTTGTCTATTGATCAAAATGTTTTTCCTGACATGTCAACACGTAAGTTTTTTCGTGCTCAAATTTTTGGTGTTTGTGAAGAATTTAAAATTCCAACTGATGTTCCTTATAAGAATTTAAACAAAAATCATAGAGACATATTACTTAATGGAAGCAATGGAGTAGAAACAATTATTAGATATGTAAACAGATTTGGAAATTCAAGAAAATGGTATAGACCTTATAGTGGAATTATTCCAATGTTTAAAAGACTCTACGAAGAAACAAAATCTGATTCTGCCAGAGAATATTATCAACAATTTATGAGAGAACTTCCATGTCGAGGTTGCGATGGTGAAAGGTTCAATGAAAGATCTAGAAAAGTAAAAATTGAGAAAATTACACTAGGTGATTTCAATAACTTATCTATTATCGATGCTCTACTTTGTATTAAAAATTTCAAACTCTCTGGAAGCGATTTAGAAATTGCTAGTCCGATTATTCGTGAAATTATTGAAAGATTAGAATTTCTAACTAAAGTCGGCCTTAGTTATTTACAACTTAGTAGAGGAGCATCTACTTTATCAGGAGGTGAAGCACAGAGAATTAGATTAGCTACACAAATTGGTTCTGGTTTAACTGGTGTACTTTATGTTCTTGATGAACCATCAATAGGATTACATCAGTCGGATAATCAAAAGCTAATTGATACATTAAAGAGCCTTAAAGCTTTAGGAAATACAGTTTTAGTCGTTGAACATGATGAAGAGACAATGAAAAGTTCTGATTACTTAATAGATATTGGTTGGGGAGCAGGTGAACAGGGAGGCAATATTGTAGCTGAAGGAACCTGGAAACAAGTTTCTTCAAATATGAAATCTATTACAGGTCAATTTTTGTCAGGAAAACAATCAATAAATGTTCCAAAAAATAGAAGAAAAGGTAATGGATCACAAATTACAATTAGAGGTGCTTCAGAGAATAATTTAAAAAACTTAACAGTGCAATTTCCTTTAGGAAAGATGATATCAGTAACAGGTGTTTCTGGTAGTGGAAAATCAACTTTAATAACCGATATATTATCTAAATCAGTTCAAAATGAATTTTCAAAAAATTTTATTTTACCTGGAGTACACAAAAGTATTTCAGGAATAGAAAATATAGACAAGTTAATTGAGATTGATCAATCACCAATAGGCAGAACACCTAGATCTAATCCTGCAACATATTCTGGTGTATTTGATCAAATTAGAAATTTGTTTTCTCTTACAGAAGATTCAAAAGTTAGAGGCTACAAACCGGGAAGATTTTCATTTAATGTTCCAGGTGGTAGATGTGAGTATTGCAAAGGCGATGGAAATATAAAAGTTGAAATGTATTTTCTACCTGATATTTACGTTCTTTGTGAGGAATGTAATGGGACTAGATATAACCCAGACACTCTTGAAATTAAATGGAAGGGTTATAGCATTTCAGATATATTAAATTCAACTGTTGAAAATGCTCTTTCAATTTTTGAGAACCAACCTTCAATACATCGAATTATTAAAACTTTAGATGATGTTGGGTTATCATATATAACTTTGGGTCAAGCAGCAACAACACTCTCAGGTGGTGAGGCGCAAAGAGTTAAATTAGCTAAAGAATTAAGCAAACGTTCAACTGGCAAAACTTTATATATCCTCGATGAACCTACTACAGGATTACATTTTGCTGATGTTCAAAAACTTTTAGAGGTTCTGCATCTTTTAGTTGATAAAGGAAATACGGTTATCGTTATTGAGCATAATTTAGATGTTATAAAAAACTCAGATTGGATAATTGATTTAGGCCCAGAAGGAGGAGAAAACGGAGGACAAATAATTGTTGAAGGTACTCCTGAGGCTGTTTCAAAAAGTAAAGAATCGTTAACAGGGATTTATTTAAAAGAATTATTAAATGGATAAATTAAATAAAAATGAAATTCCTGAAAGTCCTGGAGTATATATATTTAAAGATAAATATGATGAACCAATTTACATTGGAAAAGCAAAAAATTTAAGAAATAGAGTAGTTACATACTTTAATTCAAACTCTAATTGGAAAGTTAAAAGGTTAGTTTCTGAAGCAAAGAATATTTCATTTGTTTTATCTAAAAATGAAGCAAATGCGTTATTAGCTGAGTACTCACTGATTCAAGAATATAAGCCAAAATACAACATTCAATTCAAAGATGATAAATCATACCCTTATGTGACAATAACAAATGATAAGTGGCAAAGAGTTTATGTAAGCAGGAATATTGATAAAAAAAATCTAAACTTTGGACCGTTTCCTTATATTGGTGCTGCAAAAAGGTCATTAGATCATTTAATTAATATTTTCCCTTTAAGAACTTGCAACGATAATACTTTTAATAGGCATAATTCACTCGGTAAACCTTGTCTATTGTATGAAATTGAAAAATGTAGTGCACCTTGTATAAATAATATTGATGAAAAAGATTATCAGCAGTTAGTAAATAGTATTAAGAATTTTTATAAAGGTAATTCAGATCAATTTATAACTGAAAAAATAATTGAAATGAATAATTACTCAGAACAACAGGAATATGAAAAAGCAAATAAAATCAAGAAATTAGTTCAACATTTAGAAAATGCAAGAATCAATCAAACTTTAATGACAGCTAACGATAAAAATGTTGACGTTATTGGTATTGATATTGGAAAATATGATGTTGTTGCAACTTGTTTATTTATTAGAAACGGAAGAATAGTTGGTGAAATAAAAAAAAGTTTTGAACCAATAAATACAGACGAATTCAACGATTATTTACCACAGATTATATTTAACATTTACTCAAACGAAGAGCCAGCTTCCGAATTATTAGTTTCGCATAGCTTTAACGACAAAGAGGATGTTGAAAAAGAATTGTCACAAATTTGGAAGAGAAAAATAAATATTCAAATACCTCAGCGAGGATGGAAAAGAGACCTGCTTTTAACAGCTTTAGAAGATGCTGCCGAACTAAGAAGAGTTACAGATTTAAAAAGAAGAAAAGATTTAGAATTTAGAAGTCAATCACTAGAGCAATTAAAAAATAAATTAAATTTAAAAAATATTCCATACAGAATTGAAGCATATGATATTTCAAACTTAGGTGATAAATTTAGAGTTGGATCAATGGTCGTTATGGAAGATGGTTTAACCAAGCCATCGATGTATAGAAAATTTCATATAAGATCTTTTGAAGGCCAGGATGATTTTCGTTCAATGGAAGAGATGATATTTAGAAGAATAAAGAGATTAATTAGCACAAACGAAACCGATCAAAGCTTCAAACGTTTACCAGATCTTATATTGATAGATGGAGGTAAGGGTCAACTTTCTAAGGCTAAAAGTGTCATTGATTACTTCAAATTAGAAATTGATGTTATTGGCTTAGCTAAAAAAGAAGAAGAGTTGTTTTTGCCAAATAGAAAAGAATCAATAAAATTGAACAAGAATTCTGAAGCACTTTTTATTTTGCAAAATATTCGTGACGAAGCTCATAGATTTGCTATCACTGAGAATAGACGTCTTCGGTTAAAGGATTTAGATATAAATAGTTCTTTAAAAATAAAAGGTGTCAGTAAAAAGTCTTTAAAAGAGCTAAATAAAAAATATAATTCATTAGTTGGGTTATCAAATGCTACTTTAGAAGATTTAGCAGAATTGTTAGATGAAAACGAAGTAAAAAAAGTTTTTAAATATTTTAATTAATTAATTATTAATTTTTTCAATGAAACTTATCAGAATGTATCATATATAGAGTAGAAAATTATGATATCAAAAAGACCAGAAGTACTTTTGCTAGTTGGAATGTCCGGTGCGGGTAGATCTGCAAGTTCTAATGTATTTGAAGATCTAGGTTATTACGTAATAGAAAATTTACCTCCTGAATTAGTTGAATCTGTTGCTCAATCTAACGATGTCACTGAATCTAATAAACAACTAGTTTTGACAATAGATGCAAGAGATAATTCTGCTCAAAAAAAATTAAAAGAAAGCATAAATAAGTTAAATCAATCTGGTGTTCTTACGAGAATTGTTTTTTTAGATGCAGATAATGAAACATTGATAGAAAGATATGAGGAAAACAGAAGACCTCATCCTATGGGTATGGAAAGCATATCTCAATCAGTAAAAACTGAACGTGACCTATTGAAACCTGTTAGAGAACTAGCTGATTTAGTAATCGATACAACAGACTTAAATGTTCACGACTTGCGTAAGAGAATTATTGAAGGTTTTCAAGGAGAAGCTGAAAATCAAGATTTAAAAATTTCAGTTACTTCATTTGGGTTTAAAAATGGGTCTCCAAGAGATGCAGATATAGTATTTGATGTAAGATTTTTACCGAATCCTCATTGGAGAGAAGAGCTAAGAGCATCTACAGGGCAATCTCCAATGGTAAGAAACTATGTTCTATCTTTTGAAGATGCACAATTATTTTTAGAAAAAATAAAAGACTTAATTCAATTTTTGCTACCCAGATTTATTTCAGAAGGTAAATCTTACGTTGGAATAGCTATTGGTTGTACTGGCGGTAAACACAGAAGTGTTGTTATGGCTGAAGAGCTAACAAAGTGGTTGAAATCTCAAAAAAATGATGCAGTAGTACTTCATAGAGATATGAAAGAAATTTAATATTGGCAATTAATAAGTCCAACAAATTACTAGTAAGAGCAGACTTAAATGTTCCTATAAAAAATGGTAAAGTTTTGGATAATTTTAGAATTATTAAAGCTTTGACTAACATTGAACAGCTTAAAAAAATTTCAAAAAACATTACTTTCATTAGTCACTTAGGTCGTCCAAATGGTTTTCAAGAAGAATATTCTTTAAAATATATCGTTTCAGAGATGAGTAACATTGCCGGTCAAGAAGTACAGTTTGTTCACGATTGTATTGATTTAGATGAGAAAATATTTGAAGAAGAAAATAAAATATTTTTACTTGAAAATTTAAGGTTTCATATAGGAGAAGAGAAAAATGATCTAGCTTTTGCTGAGAATTTATCAAACCCCTTCGATTCTTTTATTTTAGACGCATTTGGAGCTGCACATAGATCACATGCATCAATTGTAAGTGTTGGTAAGTTTTTAGATTCCTACCAAGGTTTATTAATGCAAAAAGAAGTTGATAGCCTTCAAAGCTTACTAACAGAAGTTAAAAGACCTTATACAGTAATTCTTGGTGGAGCAAAAATATCAGATAAGTTAAATCTAGTAAATAACTTATTACCAATTGTTGATAATTTAATTTTAGGAGGTGGTATGTGCTTTACTTTCTTAAAAGCAATGGGAGTAAATATTGGAAATTCACTTCTGGAAGAAAATTTTATAAAAACTGCTCATGATTTATTAGCTTCTAACTATGGTAAAAAAATCATATTACCTGCTGATTTTGGAACTACAAAAAACTTAGATAGTAACTTGAGAATAGATAAAGATATACATGAATTTAAACATGATGATATAGGTGTTGATATAAGTAAAAAATCTATAGAAAAATTTGCTCATACTATAAATAACTCTAAAACTATTTTTTGGAACGGGCCTATGGGAATATTCGAAAATTCAGCTTATGAATTTGGAACTAAAGAAATCACAAATTTAGTTTCAAATTCAAATTCATATACTGTTGTTGGTGGTGGAGATTCAGTAAGTGCAATAAATAAGTTTTCTTCACTAGATAAATTTGATCATGTATCAACAGGTGGAGGAGCTTCTATAGAGTTTTTAGAAGGAAAGAAATTACCTGGTGTCAATATTTATAAATCACTTATAATTTAAATTTATGAAAAAAATAATTGTTGGAAACTGGAAATTAAATTTAAATCACCTAGAAGGAATTCAACTACTTCAAAAAATAAACTATTCATTATCAAAGAATATTGAGGATTTTGTTGAAATTGTTCTAGCGCCATCTTTCACATCCTTAAGGTCTTTGCAAACTATTATTGATGCAGATAAATTAAAAATTAAATTATCTTCACAAGATGTCTCTAATTATTCTGAAGGGGCATTTACTGGAGAAGTTAGTGCAAATCAATTATCTAAATTATCTGTAGATTATTGTATCGTAGGACATTCTGAAAGAAGACAGTATTTTAATGAAACAGATGAAATTATTAATGAGAAAGTTTTAAAGCTTTTAGATTCAGAAATAATTCCTATCTTTTGTTTTGGTGAATCACTGCAAAATAGAGAAGAAGGTAACTATTTAGATTTTATAAAAAATCAATTGAACATAGGTTTAAAAGGACTGAGAAAAGATAAAATAAAAAAACTAGTCCTTGCTTATGAACCTATTTGGGCAATTGGAACAGGAAATGTTGCAACTTTAGATAATATTATTGAAGTTTTGGAATTTGTTAAAGGTATAATTTCTGAGAAATCATTTTACACTGAAGAAAATACTTTTTTAATTTATGGTGGAAGTGTTTCTCCTGATAATGCAACTGAAATACTCAATACAAAAATAGTTAATGGAGCTTTAGTTGGTGGAGCATCTTTAGATTCTGAAAAGTTTGTTAAAATAATAAATTCTATTTCACTATGAATCTTGTTTTTGTACGACATGGACAGAGTTTGTGGAATTTAGAAAATAGATTTACTGGATGGGTTGATATTGATTTATCCGAAAAAGGTGTTCAAGAAGCAAAAGAAGCAGGGAAAGTATTAAGAGAAGAGAAATTTATTCCTGATTACTGTTTTACATCCTATTTACTTAGATCAATTCATACCAGTCAATTAATTTTAGATTCTTTTACTGAATCAGAAACTAAAAATATTCAAATCAACAAATTGTGGGAGCTGAATGAAAGACACTATGGAGCATTGCAAGGTTTAGATAAAAAAGAGACTGCGCAAAAATATGGTGAAAAACAGGTTCAGCTATGGAGAAGAGGTTACGATATTAAGCCTCCCTTGATTGATTCAGGGGACAAATATGACCCAAATTATGATGAAGCATACTCAGAAATAGATGAGTTACTTCCAATAGGCGAGTCACTTAAAGATGTTGTTCAAAGAATTAAGGTAACGTTAAAAGAATTAGTTACTTATTCAGTTTCTAAAAAAGTATTAGTTGTTGCTCATGGTAATAGTATAAGAGCAATGGTTAAATTGCTAGATAATTTGAATGATGAAGAAATAGTTGATGTAAATATACCTACAGGAATTCCTTTAGCATATAAAATTTCTGATAATCAAACTGAAAAAATTGGTTATTTAGGTGATCAAACTAAAATTGAAGAACTTCAAAAAGAAGTAGAATTACAATCTAAATTAAGCAAAGAAGAAGGCTAATATTTAAATATGGATACTTTAACAGCAGTACTTATAACTGTTCACATAATAGTTTCAATTTCATTAGTTGCATTAGTTTTGTTAAACAGTGGTAAGGGTGGAGGTCTTTCTGATATGCTAGGTGGTCCAGGTTCAGCCGGCAATATTGGACAAACACTAGCAGAAAGAAATTTAGCTAGAATTACAGCTTTTGTAGCAATTTTATTTGCAGCTACAACGTTATCACTTTTTTGGTTTCTTGACTGATTTTGCGCGGGTGGCGGAACTGGTAGACGCGCAGGATTAAGGATCCTGTGGGATAAAACCCGTGGAGGTTCGAGTCCTCTTCCGCGCACGAAAATGAGAAATATAAAAACATTTGCTATTGTTAATGATCCAAAAGTAACGCTTGGATCATTGCCAGGTGAAATTGAATTATTAAATGCTTGGGATATAAATTGGTCAGACTTAGCTGAAAACGAAGATTATATAGTGTTAGGTGGACATATGGGGGCATATGACCAAAATGAATTTGATTATTTAGCTAGCGAGAAAAAGTGGTTAAATAAAATTATAAATTCAGGAAGTAAAGTTCTTGGAATATGTTTAGGCGCACAGTTAATTGCTGATTCCTTGGGTGGTAAAGCGTATCTTTCAAAAAATATTGAATTTGGATTTAAAAATTTAAATTTTGTTAATAAAAACTATTTATTTGACCCTTTTATGTCAATCAAAGTTTTTACTTGGCATAGAGACACTTTCGATACACCCCCAAATTCAGAATTGATTGCAAAGACAGATTTTCCACAAATTTTTACTTACAAAAATTCAATTTCATTACAATTTCATCCAGAAATTACTTTAGACCTTTTCGACAGTTGGTATTCTTCTCAACAATCCAAAGGTGAATTAACTTCTTTTGATGTAGAGTCAGAAAGAACTTATTTAAAAACAAACCAAAATATGATTTCAAATGCTGTTAATGAATTTTTTTATTTATGGAAAAATTTATAAATCAAATATTATCGATATAATTTTTTAAAATTAAATATCTTTTCATTACATCTTTTTCATTTAATAAGTTTTCTCTAATTTCAAAGTTTAAAGGTGAGTTAATACAAAGATCCCAAGTTTTATTTATTCTACTTTCATAATTATCCATAAAATTAGGTAAATTCATATCTAATCCACCCTCAATTAATTTTGCTATTTTACTCGTAATTTTTTTTTCTAATTGTTTGATTTCATCTTCGGTTGGGGGTACTCCTATGTTTATAAATTCTTCACTCTCTACGATTGGATACTCATAATTTAATAAAATATTCTTAGCATTAAATAGTTTTTTACTTTCTATAACTACTATTTGTTCGGCATTATCTATATCTTTATAATCTAAAATTTTAACTTCAGAAATTACTTGATTTTTCGTAGCTAAGTTTTTTCCAACCGCAAAACTACCATTAGAACTAATAACATCCGCAATAAGCAGTAAATACCTAGGTTCGAATACTTTGAGAACTGAAATCTCACTAGGGAAATAATTAATACCTGCTGCAAAAAAAGGAAATTCAACTAACATTATTTCTGTTATTTAGGTTAACAAGGATATCAATTATGAGAATTGAAGATGAAATAAAATTAACTTTTGATGATGTATTAATCAGACCAAAAAGAAGCACACTTGTTTCACGTTCGGAAGTTGATTTAACTAGAGATTTTAAATTTAAAAATACATCTAAAACTTGGAGTGGGGTGCCAATTATTTCTGCCAATATGGATACTACAGGAACTTTTGAAACTGCAAAATCGTTAGAGAAACATGGAATTCTCACCGCAATTCATAAATTTTATAGTTTAAATGATTGGGAGGCCAATTTAAAAAATTTAAACCCAAAGTATGTAATTGTTACAGTTGGATCTTCTTATGAAGAATTTAATAAAGCTAAAAACATTTTTAATTTAAATAGTGATTTAGATTTTTTGTGTCTCGATGTAGCAAATGGTTACAGAGAAGACTTTTTACAAGCTGTAGCAAAATTTAGAGAAGCTTTTCCAGACAAAATTATAATGGCTGGAAATGTAGCAACTAGAGAAATGACAGAAGCAATTATATTAGCTGGAGCAGATATAGTTAAAGTTGGTATCGGACCAGGATCAGTTTGTACTACAAGAAAAGTAGCAGGAGTTGGATACCCTCAACTTTCATCTATTTCTGAATGCGCTGATGCAGCTCATGGTTTAGGTGGTCATGTAATATCTGATGGAGGTTGTAAATTTCCAGGTGATGTAGCTAAAGCTTTTGGAGCAGGCTCTGATTTTGTGATGTTAGGAGGTATGTTTGCTGGGCACACAGAGTCTGGTGGAGATTTAGTAACTGATGAAAATGGACAAATGTATAAAGATTTTTATGGGATGTCTTCAGAACTAGCTCAACAAAGATATTATGGTGATCTTGCAGAACATAGAGCTTCAGAAGGAAAAAAAGTTCGTCTGAAATACAAAGGAAGTATTGATATAACAGTACAGTCAATTTTAGGTGGTGTGAGATCAGCATGTTCATATGTAGGTGCTAAAACCCTAAAAGACTTACCAAAATGTACAACATTCATTAGAGTTACTCAAACAACGAATGAAATATTTACTAATTTTGAAAATCAGTGAAAGTTTTAATTTATACAAGAAATAATTGTGTTTGGTGTGACAGAGCTAAAAATTTACTAACAATAAATAATTTAGAATATGAAGAAATCGATTTGTCTGATGATGTTCTAAGAGAAAATTTTTATAAAAAATTTAATCATTCAATTAAGACTATGCCTCAAATTTTTATAGACGATAATCGTATTGGTGGTTTTGAAGCTCTTGTAGATTATTTAGATGGCAAATAATAATTCTTCTAAAACAGTTTTTTTAGCATTAAGCGTAAATCTACTTATTGGTTTTACTAAATCTGTAGTCGCATTTTTTACGAATTCAAGTGCAATGTTTTCCGAAGCAGTGCATTCTTTTGTTGATTCTTTTAATCAATTTTTACTTTGGTTCGGTATTAAACAATCAAATAAAAAGAAATCTCGTTTATATCCTCTAGGAAGAGGTAAAGAGGAATATTTTTGGACACTTGTAGTAGCTGTATTGATTTTTACTATAGGTGGATTATTATCTCTTGAACATGGGATAGAAGCGTTAAATCATCCTTCTGAACTAAAAAACTTACAGATATCAATTTCAATATTATCAATATCAATTATTTTAGAAAGTTATGTATTAGTAAAAGCAATCAAAGGTTTAAAAATAAATAATACAAATAAATCTATTTTTCAACTTTTAAGAGAGTCAAATGACGGCCCATTAATAGCAATCGTTGTTGAAGATTTCGCTGCAACTTTAGGTTTAATTATTGCACTTGTAGGAACTTTGCTATCGTATTTCTTTGAAAACTCGATTTTTGATGCAATTTCCTCGATTTTAATTGGTTTATTACTTGTGATATCAGGTTTATTTCTTGGTGGTGAAATGAAACATTTAATAATTGGAGAAACATCTAGTAATGAAGTTAAGTCATTCCTAAAAAATTTTATTAATGAATTTGATGGTGTTCTAAAAGTAAAAGAAATTAATGTAGTTTCTATAGGAGATAATGAATATATGGCTGTTGTTAAAATTGACTACCGAGATAATATGAACGATCGTGAGATTGTAGAACTTAATAAAAAAATAGAACTTGAAATTAAAAGTACTGATGAAAGGTATTCATTGTTATATTTAATTCCCGCATAAAATAGAGTATGGAGATAAATAAAAACGATCTACCGAAAGAAGTCTTTGAAATAACACAAAATTGTGGAACTGAACCTCCTTTTTCAGGGAAACTATTAAATGAAAAAAGAACTGGTACTTATGTTTGTGTTATCTGTAAGGAAACTTTATTTGACTCAAACACTAAATTTGATTCAGGTTCAGGTTGGCCAAGTTTCTTTAAATCTATAGATGACAAAATCTTAAGGAAAGAAGATTTTTCACATGGAATGAAAAGAATAGAAATCGTTTGTAAAACATGTAATTCACATCTCGGTCATGTATTTAATGATGGTCCCGCACCGACTGGAGAAAGATATTGCGTAAATTCTTTGAGTATGGAGTTTCTACCTATTGGATGAAGTTTATATAGACGAAGATTGCAAATTGTGTAATTCTTTCGGCACATGGATAAATCACAAGAGTGACACAATTAAAGTTTCAAACCAAAAAAGTTTAAATCACAACTTACAGAATTTAGATACATTGATTTTCAGCAATGAAACTAAAACTTATAAATATTCTGATGCTGTAATTATGTCAGTTTATTCTATTGGAGGAATCTACAAGTTAATCTTGATATTAAAAATTTTACCAAAACCTATCCGTGATAAAGTTTATAAATTTGTTGCAAAACATAGGAATGGACAAAGACTTAATCATTTTTTCAAAAAAATAAATTTAAAAACTTTTATAAAAACTGTATTTGTGTTTTCTATTTTTAGAGCAATTTATGGTGCTTTAATACTTTTTTTTGCTTATAGGATTACATTGCAAACTGAAAATAATATATTTTTTGCAAGTTTATTTTTTATTTTTAGTATGTTTTTGTCTAGACAAATTTTTAAAAAAATTAAAAAAAGACTTAATCTCTAAAATTTCCAAACGAGATAGGTGTTTCTATTTTTGAACTTTTTAAAAAAGCTATAACTTCTTGTAACTCGTCTCTTTTCTTTGCTGTTACTCTTATAGATTCATTTTGAAATGAACATTGCATTTTTTTAAAATTATTTTTAATTAGATTTGATATTATTTTGGACTCATCATGTGAAATCCCAGATTTAAGATTGTAGTATCTCTTAACCTCAGATGGTGTTTTGTCTTCTTTTATATTTGATAGGAATTTTATAGATACACTTCTCTTAGCAAATTTTTCTTTTAAAACTTGATCTGCTGCGTTTAATCTTTCAATTGTCGAACTGACTAAAGTAATCGTTGTTTCTTTGAAGTCAATTGAAGTGTTTGTATTTCTGAAATCAAATCTATTTACAATCTCTCTTGAAGCTTGATCAACAGCGTTCACAACTTCCTGATTATTAAATTCAGATGTTATATCAAAAGTTGGCATAAACTATTTTAGCTTTTGAGCTAGAAAAATACCAAAGCCAGCTCCAATAATTGAAATTGTTATAGAAGCAATAATATATAAAGCAGATATAAATAAATTATTTTTATTAAGTTCAATAAAATCAAATGAAAATTGTGAGAAGGTTGTGAATCCACCCAAAAAGCCTGACAGTAAAAATATGTTAAGTAAATTTGATTTATCTTTAAAGAATATAAAAAAGAACCCAAACAAAAAAGACCCGGTTGTATTTACTAAGAAAGTTGAAAATTGAGAATAGTAATAAAGAGAAATTACATAGTTTACAAGGTGCCTTAATACAGATCCTAGCCCTCCACCGATAAAAATAAATAAAGTTTTACTTAGCATTTTTTTGTCTTAATGATTCAAACATTACAGCACTCACAGCATTAGCAAGATTTATACTTCTAGAATTCTCTTCCATAGGTATCGTTAATGTACTATATTTTTCCAAAATATTATCTGGTAATCCAATTGATTCAGGGCCAAATATTAAATAATCAATATTATTTAACTCAGTTTCCCAATAAGGTTCAAACCCCTTTGATGAAAGGCATGCTATATTTTTGTTCAGATTATTTGAAACAAATTCTTCCCATGAATCATAAATTACTACAGAAGCTAAATCATGATAGTCTAATCCAGCTCTACGTATTTTGCTTTCTTGGAAATCAAAGCCGAATGGTCTAATAAAGTTAACTTTTATACCAGTATTTGCAGATAATCTAATAATTGCTCCTACATTGCCTGCTATTTCAGGTTGATATATTACAATTTCCATAAACTTATTATATTCTTTTTAAACATTCTTTATAAATGTAAAATGTTCTTGTGCTAAATATATTTAAATTATTTTTTCCAAACAAAATATCTTTTAAATCTGTAAATAGTGAGATAGTTAATACTTCTATCTCAAGAGAAAGATTTATTGATTTTGCAAAGGTCCTAGGTATTTTATTTTTAGTAATCAATTCGCATTTGTTATTAAGTATTTCCGAGTCTTATGGAGAATACAACATAAGAAATTTATCTGAGACTAATCTATCTCATCAGATATTAACTTGGTTTACAACTGGCATGTCTTTATTTGCATTTACTATGGGCTTTAATAATTTAATAGCGTGGTATTCAAATGTTGGTAGAGAAGGTAGTCAGTGGCAATATTTAGTTGACCGTACAAATAGTATTCTTGGGCCAGTAATAGTTTGGATTATCTCAATAACAATTTTACTTAATGTTTTATATTTGTATACAGATTTACCTTTATACTTAACAACTTCTGAAGATGGCATAATGTCTTCAATTGAGTTTGTTCTTTGGCCAATGTGGTTAGTTACTATCTATTTAGTATTGGTAATTTTTGCTCCTTTAACTATATATTTACATAGAAAGTTTCCACATTTAACAATTGCCTTACTGACTTTGTTAACTTTGTTAGTAGACTCTTATGAGTTTCCTCTAAATTTTTCATATTTAAAGCTTTTAAATTATTTATTTTTTTGGCTTTTAATACATCAATTAGGTTATTTTTTTGCTGATGGAAAATTTATATTATTGAAAAAAAATCTAATTGCTTTTGTATTTTTATCTTTACTGAGTTATCTATTTTTTAAACTTGAACAGAATATCAATTCGCTAAGCATGGCTAGCTATAGATTGAGTAATTATAACAATGAAGATCCTCCAACAATACTATATCTTGCTGCTTCAATGATGTCATTATTTGTATTATTGTATTTTAAAAATTTTTTAGAATTTAAATTAAATTCTAAAAATATTTGGAAAATTGTTTCTATTGTTCATTCAAATATATATACATTATTCTTTTGGCATTTAATAGTTATTTTTTTTGTATATACAAATAATTTATCAATATATTATTCACCACTAATTTTATTTTTGTTTGCAATTATATTTGGTAACTACGAAAGGTCATTATTTAAACTTTCTACAAATTTTATTAAAAGAGTGACTCCACTACAACCTTGGCCAACTCCAATTAAAGCAAAATTTTCAACAAGTAATTTTTCACTAGCTTGGTTTTCAGTGTTGATTATTTTACTTGGAATCATACATATAACGCTTGGAGGTATTGGACAAAATGGGTTTTTTACTTTAAGAGAATTTTATTTTTTACGAAGTAGTACTTACGAAGCAATAGGTAGAATTTTGATTGGTGTTTTATTATTAAACATAACTGTAAGAGGTTTAAAATATAAAAAAAGAATAATGTTTTTAGCAGTACTATTTTTTGTATCAGTTCTGTATTCAAGAACTTTAATTCAAGAAGAAATTACACAATTTGAATACAATTTTTATATTATGAGTTCGCTTTATTTGTTATTTCAAATAATTTCCAATAGTAACTATAAACTATTTCAAACAGTCAAATAATTGTGAACTTTCCAAAAGGTGAAACTAGGGTAGAGCTTTTAAATAGAGCATTCATATATGGTTTTGCAGTTACAATTTCAGTATTTTTATTTATTCAGGTTAAAGGTCTTATTTTTGATTTATTTGTAGCAGTTGTTTTAGCAGCCTTAGCAGAACCAGTTGTTTATAAACTTACAAAGAAATTTAGTAGAAAAGTATCGGCAGTTTTAACTGTGGTTACAGTTTTATTAGTAATTGGCGGAATATTATTCTCTTTGATTCCAATTATTATTCAAGAAGTTTATTTACTTACAACTCAACTACCTAATTATTTTGATGAATTTATAAGTTACTTTGATAGTTTTTTAGGATACACTATTTCTAGTCAGTCACTCGATTTACAATCACAATTTAACTCTTTGATACAGAATTATGGTAGTACTGTAGGTTCAAGAGTTGTTTTCGCTGGACAGGGGTTACTGCGTGCACTTGGACATATATTTATCATTTTCTTTTTTACGTATTATTTAATAAGTGAAGGTGATGGTTGGAGAATTAAGCTTAAAGAATCATTACCAGAAAACCTTTCATCTTCAATTGAACAAGTTTGGACAATAGGCGTTTCTAAAGCAGGTGGTTTTATAATTGCAAAAGTAATTCTAGGAATTCTAGCTAGTTTTATTTTTTCCATTTCTTTTTCTATAATTGGATTACCTTCATCAGTTGCTTTAGGCATTTCAGCTGGAGTATTATCTCAATTAATACCTGTTCTTGGAACTTTCTTGGGTGGTGTTGTACCTTTTGTCACATCAATTACTCTAGGATCTTCAGCAATTCTTTCTGTTTTAGTAGTTCTAATTGGATATCAAGTTATTGAAAATTACTTTATTAGCCCCAGAATAACCAAGTCAACAATGGAAATGCATCCAGCTATTGCAGTATTCTCAACATTATTTGGTGCTTATACTTTGGGTGGTGTAGGTGCTATTATTGCTTTGCCAATTGCAGCAACAATACAAGGTGTTATAAGCATAATTATTAAAAATAGAAATTCTTAATGTTTAATCTACCAACTAATGCAGTTAAAGCTTTAGATGCACTTTTAAAAAGTTTTCAAGAAGAAACAATTCAACCTATCGAAAGCTCATTAAAAAACGTCAAAAGAAATTTTAAATCTGCTAATTACTTAGCAATTGCAACTATATTTTTTTTAACAGGTAGTACTTTAATGTTTTCTAATAAATTCCAAGACCAGTATTTTATACAAGCTATGATATATTTTTCATTTGCCTTATTTTCAGTACTAATATTTATATTGATAATTTGGAGAATTTTGAAGTGAATAATTTTAAAAAAGAATTTAATAATCTTAAAGTAAAACTTAATTCTGAAAATTCCTCACTGGCAGTTTTTTTGCTAGCAGGAATTTTAATAGGTAGAATTTATGAAAAAATATCTCGTATTAAAAAATCGTTTTTTAAAAAAATCAAATGAACTCTAGATCACAAAAAATTATTATCATAATTGTAACAACATCAATGATTGTTACATTATTACTCCCTTTATTATCTGCATTATAAATTGATACAAAGCTCAAGTTTAGATAATCAGTTAATAGTTATTAAGACTTCTAAAAATAAGTATTTAGCTGTCATTGACTTAAATAAAGAATTTGTAACTAATGAAGGAAAATTTTCATTTAAAAATATTTCTTCATTACCTTTTAAAATTACATCTTCTACTGGAATTGAATTTAAACTTTATAAGCCTACTTACAAAGAGTTTGTTTTATTAATGAAACGTGGTCCTCAAATTATATATCCTAAAGATTCAGCACAAATTTTGATTGAAGCAAATGTTCATTCAGGTAGTAATGTATTAGAAATTGGTACTGGTTCTGGAGCGCTAACTTTACTATTATTCACAATAATCTCATCATTAGGCACTTTAACAACATTAGATGTAAGTAAAAATAATCAAAGAAGGGCACTAAAAACTATAAGTAGATATTTAACAACAATTAAAAATGAAAATAATACTAATTTAACTTTTCTAAATTGTGATTTAGAAAATTTTAATTTTGATGAGTTCAATAATCTTGTTGACACTATTATTACAGATGTTCCAGAGCCATGGTTATTTTTTGAAAATAACAAAATAATAAATACTACTAATTGGGTGTCTTATTTACCTTCAATTTCTCAAATTTCAAGGATAAAAGAAACATTAATTAAAAACGAATTTGAGGATATAGAAGTAAAAGAAGTAATAATGAGAGATTGGATAATTGAAGATAAAATATTGAGACCAAGTAATAAATTAGTATCTCATACTGGGTTTATAATTTCAGGAAAATTTATTAAGTTTTAAGGTTCAATCATTATACATTCACCAGGGCATTCTTCAGCAGCTTCAATAACAGCTTCTTCTTGTCCATTGGGAACGTTTGCCAAACCTTCTGCACCACCTACATTTCCATGTTCTTCAGAAAAAATTTTACTTCCTTCTTTAACATAGAAAAGGCCATCATCTAATCCAACAAAAACATCAGGTGCAATTTCTTCACATAGACCGTCACCAGTGCATAAATCTTGATCAATCCAAACTTTCATAATGTAATAATACAATAATTCAGATATATAAATAATTTTGAGAAAATTATTTCATTACTTTTGTAAAATTAAAATATGAGTTATGAGAATCATTTAACAAACTATACAAAGTCATTTACTTCAATGAATATATCAGACTATATTTTTTCCGAATCTAACCACGTAGATATAAAAAGTTTAACTCCAATTGCTACAACAGTAGTTGCCTTGAAGTACAACAATGGTGTAGTTATGGCTGGAGACAGAAGGGCTACTCAAGGAAATTATATTGCTCATGATGACGTTGTGAAAGTTTATAAAGTTGACGATCAATCGATGATTGGAATTGCAGGATCAGCTGCAGTAGCATTTGATTTAGTAAAAAGATTTAAAACTGAACTAGAACATTATGAGAAAATTCAAAACATCAAACTTTCATATTCTGGAAAGGTGAGCTTTCTTTCAGCATTAGTTAAATCAAATATGAATTTAATATTCCAAGGACTTATTGTTATTCCAATATTTGCAGGAAGAAATAAGTCTGATTTCTTTGTTCATACTTATGATGCTTTAGGTGGTTCATATTTAGAAAAAAACTATGCTTCGGTTGGATCAGGTTCAAGTTTAGCTAGTGTATTTTTGCAAAATAATTACAAAAGTTTTGAAAGAGATGAAGCAATTCGACTAATTATTGATAGTTTAAAAACTGCATCAAATAACGATTCTGCAACTGCTGGGATTAATCTTGAAAAAGATTTACTTCCTACAATTTTAATTTGTAATCAAACTGAAGTTAAAGAAGTTAACAAAGATGAAATAAAAAATATTATTGGTCTTAAGTAATGAATAACTTTTATGTATCACCTGAGCAAATAATAAAAGACAAATCTGAATTTGCAAAAAGAGGAATTGAAAAGGGACGAACAACTATTTGCTGTGAAACAAAAGAAGGTATTTTATTTGTTGCAGACAATCCTTCCCAATATTTATTTAAAACTTCTGAAATATATGATCGTATTGGTTTTGCAGGTGCTGGTAAATATAGCGAATTTGAGAACTTAAGAGTAACAGGTATTAGGCATGCAGATATGAAAGGCTATAGTTACAGCAGAGAAGATGTATTGGGAAGAGACATTGCTAATCTTTATTCTCAAGCTTTAGGGTACATATTTAATAATGAGATAAAACCTTATGAAGTAGAAGTAGTTGTTGCTGAAATTACAGATAATAATGAACAACATTTATTTCATATTTCTTATGACGGCACATTAACTGATAAAGGTATTGCTTGTGCGATTGGGGGTAAGTCAGAAGAATTAAGTGAAAAAATAAATAAAATATACAAAAAAAAGTTAGATAGATCAGATGCTGTAACTTTAATGAAAGAATTTTTATCTAACGAATCTTCTAAAAGAATTTTAAATTTTGAGGTATCGGTATTAGAGCAAAAAAGCGATAACCGTTACTTCCAAAGAATTTCATAAATGAAAAATGTATTTAAAAGAGCTATTGAGCTCATTTCACTATTTAATTCAGATGCTCTTGTTTCAACAGATTTTATAAAAGATAATATTAAAGACTATCGAAGTTTAAGTGAGCAATCATTTCGCCGAGCCTTTGAACGAGACAAAAGTTTATTAAAATCTTTTGGCATCAATTTAATTTACGAAAATGATAAATGGAGTAGTGACAAAGGGTATTCTATTTCAGGAAATTATGTCTACAAACAACTAATAAAAAATAACTCTTTTGATTTGAATAATTTTTTTAAGACTTTTTTGTATTTAAAAAAAATATATACTTTTGAAAACAATAGTTTTTTTGAAGTCGATAATGTTTCACAATTGTTAAAGGCAATTAATGAAAAAAGAAGAATTGCCTTTTATTATGACGATACTTACAAAAAAGTAAAACCAGTTGGATTGAGATTATTTAATAACGTTTGGTACCTAGCAGCATTTGAAGATAAAGCATTAAAAACGTTTATTGTAAAAAATATTTCAAATATGAAAATTGGCAATAAGCAAAATTTGTTTAAGGAATATGATAAAAAAACTAAATTTTCATGGGAAGAGCAAAAAAATAATATTTCTTTAGAAATTACATTACCTACTTATCTTTATGAGATCAGCAAACATTTGATATCTGGATTTAAAACTTTATCCAAAAATTTTGAGGAAGTTAAAGTACTAGTCGATACAAATGATTTTTTAAATTTATACAAGTTTTTGATAATGCTTAATGGCAACTATAAATTAGAAAATATTAAAAATGGTAAATTATTTATAGAGTACATAAATGAAATTTAAATTAAATTTACATGAAATTTTAAAAACTGTCCAAGTTATTGAAACTAAAAACGAATGGAAAATAAATGAGTTAATCCATTTATTAGATTTAAACGAGGATCAGCTAATACACATTTTGTCAATTATTTCAGATATTTATACTATTGATGGAAGTTTGTTTATTGATTACGAACTTGATACAGATAAAAATACACTTAAATTTGAATTTAGTAAAGAAGCATCAGATATAAATATTTTAAACGATGCTGAGTTGCTAAATTTATATATATTAATGAGTGTCGATAAAGATTATAAAAATTTAATAAATGTAAATTCTAATGTAAAGGATTTTTACACAGTCTTAAAAAATCACTTTAAACAATTTGATATACAAAATTTAGATTTAATCAATATTCAAGATATTGTTTTTGATAATGAAATATATATAGAATATATAAAACAGGGGTCTACAGACATCAATATATATAAAATTAAACCTCAAGTTATAAAAACAAATAAAGATGGTGTAGTTTTAGTTGCATATGATGTTACCGATAAAAGAGAAAAAACTTATTTAGTAAACCGAATTGTAAAAATTTATCAAC
>Ga0208547_1000065_pt1 | contig 47944 bp, 60 predicted proteins | sample DEB08_DNA_5_FD_185501 | JGI IMG/M metagenome (GOLD analysis project Ga0208547, IMG submission 185501) | Aqueous microbial communities from the Delaware River and Bay under freshwater to marine salinity gradient to study organic matter... | ecosystem: Environmental > Aquatic > Marine > Coastal ...
ATGGAGGTAATCTTGATGAGCCTGCCACTTGTGTCCTAATGCCCTGTAGAGCTTAACAACCACCACCACCAAAGGAGAAAAACGACATGGAAACAACCCTTCAAAACAAGATCGCACTACTAGACGCAACGACCAAAATCCTTGAGGCTTTGGCCTCGTGGCAGACTCCACAAGTATTGCTACCGTTTCGGGCTGAGAGTATTGAGGAACAGCAATTGAAAGAAGCGCAACGAGGCATCGAACGAGCTGTAGAAAAGCAGCAGGAACTCGAGACTTTGAGCACTCTGAAAAAAGAGTGGAGCAACTGGTAAACGTTTGTATGACATTTGACTTACGACGAAGGAAAACCATGACAAATCAAGTAATCACGAGACTGGAGCAAATCGTCGAGATCTCGACGCTGATCGCTGCCACAGGGCAGAACGCCAAGCCAGAGTGGCAGACAAGATGCGACTACGTCGGAGCCTTAGTCCAAGCGGGATCAACCCCAAGTGTGGAAGGGTTTTGGAGCGATCCAAGAGGAGTAAGTGAATCGGACTACGAAAACGCCGAGACAGCGTGTCGAGAATTCGGAGTCAAACCTATCATCGAAAATGTGGCTAGCTACTTCCTAGTCGATCAAGATCTTGCTCACGACTTAGCCACAAAAGGAGAGCTTGTCCAAGAGGACTACGATAACGGACTTGCTGTGTGGTGCCGAACCGAGACGGGACCGATCGAAGAGTCTGACGTTCTCGGATCACTCAACGTTACTCCGCTTAACCCCTTCGAATAAACGACAACGATCAAAACTTAGAAAGCCTGATACTATGCCAACTGATGCCTACCAACTAATGACGGACAAACTTCTCGAAATCATGGACAAGGGAGAGATCCCTTGGCGTCGACCGTGGGGAGGACCAGACAGTCAAGTTATGCCCATGAATCTAAAGTCAAAAAAGTTCTACAACGGAGCAAACCGATTGCTTCTGATGTGCGCTCCTTTCAGGTCGAATCGATGGCTGACTTTCAAACAAGCTAAAGAGCTTGGCGGATCAGTCAAAAAGGGAGAAAAGTCCTGGCCTTGTGTGTTCTGGAAATTCCTGGGGCAAGTGGACGACAAAGGAAAGCCAGTGCTCAACGATCGAGGACAACAAAAACAAATCCCTATGTTACGATCGTATCGAGTTTTCAACCTCGACCAAACGGAAGGCGTTAAGGCTCCTCCAGTCGAGGAAGTAGAAACGATCGAGTTCGAGCCAATCTCCCGATGCGAAGTAGTTGTAAGGACGATGCCACATCGACCGAGGCTAGAGCATGGCCCAGGCGGCGCGTATTACCAGAGCTCCACAGACTCTATCAACATGCCGGATCGGGACACGTTCGAAACGGAAGAGCTTTACTATTCAGTCCTGTTTCACGAAATGATCCACTCAACGGGACACCCTACCAGGCTCAAGAGGCCTTTAGGAAACGTTTTCGGATCAGATGCTTATGCAAGGGAGGAGTTGATTGCCGAACTAGGGGCGTCATTCGTCTGTGGCGACTGCCGGATCGAACAACGGACCGTCGAGAACTCTGCCGCATACCTCCAAAACTGGAGCTCCCGATTTAAAAAGGACAAAAAACTATTTGTCACGGCAGCGGGGAAAGCAGCAAAGGCGGCAGATTGGATACTAGGCCGGCACGAACAAACGGCAGCAGCGAAAGCAGCATGAGAAAACCAACACCCGAAAGCATCGGACTGCTCCTCATCATTACAATAGACATAGCGCTTGGGGTTGCATTCTGGTGTCTTGACCGAGTAAGCCAATAGGAGAGACAAAAGACATGGAAAACATATCCGCATCAATCAAGCACAACGATCCCGACAACCCCAACCGAGTGCCCCTCCTTTGGAAACGGGACAAGCCGAATGAATGCTGGCGTTGGTATGCCACTACCAAAGACGGAGAACTCGAAAACACAGAGGCCTGGAGCAAAGAGCACTCCGACGCCGAAGAACTGGCCAGAATGCTTTGGGGCGATCCTGTTTGGGAGCTGCAATTCACCTAGTCCTGAGCACACTGGACCAAGAAAAGCCCCCAGGATTCGTTCTGGGGGCTTTTTGTATGTCTTACACTCTGATCACCTTCGACCATACCTAAAACGCCAGGAGATCGAAAGCTAGGCCCCTTCTTGACCATTCTCAGCCCTAACGCCACAGAGACCAGCCGCAAGAACCATGTAGTTGATCACATCAACAAACGAGTCCTCTAGGCTATCGGTTTGGAGAGTCTGCCCTTCAGCATGAGTCCTGATCCGAGAAAGCTTGTCCAGAGTCCGGAGCAAAACACCCTGAACGGGATGGACTCCGACCGCCGTCGAGGCGTCGAAATTCCTGAACACTTCAGAGGCTCCTCCATAGTCCTTGTTCTTTCGTTCCATCAACGCACGCGCCTCACGCGTAAGCCGCTCATGGAGCGCGAGCAGCTCCTCACGGGAGGCAAGCCGATTCCCTTCCTGGGTGGACAAGTGGGGTGGGTGGACTTGTTTTTTAAATCGCTGTGCTGCCACAGACTTTTTTTTCTCTGTATGTAACATATATGTATTATTATTTTATCTCTCTAAAAATATTTATTAATATCCACCTTCTCCACCCCTTATAGGTTTTACCCGCGTAAACAAAGGCGATCCTCGGGGTGGACATACCCCAAAACTTTCGTTTTTAAAGTCCACCTTCTCCACCCCTGTCCTCGCAAAAGTCCCCCTCATTTTCAGAATTACACTTTTTCTCCTCCTCAATCGTCCAAAGATTGCAGCCGTGTAACACTCTTTTGCTAACTCGTAGCCCAAAGCCCTCTGATCTTTTTCCACATTCCCTATACAATTCTTTCAACCGGTGACCAATGTTTGTGACCTTTATTTCCTTTCCGAGATACCCAAACATGTCAACAGATTGCAATTTCTCAAAAACCTCTCTCGCCCGAAGATCCTCGATTTTATTGTCCCCCTCCTTCCGCCTCAGGAAGTCCCCCACTAAATCCGCAAATAGCTCCCACGGAGCATCCGTTTTTGAGAGGTCTACGATGGTCGGATGATGGAATGCGACCACCCCATAACGCTGATCTTTCTCCTCTTCTCGGAGCTCGAAACTGTCGATCGCGTGGACGAATGCGGGGATCTGAGAGATGATCTTTTCAGGCATGCCGGCGCTCGTCGGGTCCTTAGCGGCGTTCCACATATCGACCCGATAAACCTTCATGTAAATCAGCTTATCCTCGACCCCATCCTTGAGAATCGGGAGGGAAGCAATCCCCGTTTCGTTCAAAGAAGCGACAATTCGCTGTTTTATATGCAGTGCCGTCGCGTCTACTCCCTTCCGTTCCACTGATTGGGTCGGGTTTGCGATTAATTTTCGGAGCGCATCCGCGAATTTCTCGCGAGATCTCCAGTCCGTCCCCCCGTCAGCGTCTGAAAAGGTGACAATTTCGTTCTCTCCCATGGCTCGGTTGAACTGTGAGTTGACCAATCGCCCGATTTCTTGGGGGAAATACCGTCCCGTGAACATGAAAGGGAGAATATTATCTTGAAACCACGTTTTCCCGCAGCCCGCTTCCCCTACCCACGCGATAAACTGCCCCTGATACGCGCCTTTTCCGAGTAGGTAGTCCCTGAACGCCTTCGCCCATCCTAGGAAAGTCCTTTTTTGAACCTCCCACAGTGGGTCCCCAGCATCCCGACCAAAGAGCCTATCCAAGAACTCCTCGATCAAACTCCAATCCCCTTCTACCCCTTGGGTAAGCTCAAAGCCCTTAGTGCATAGCACGCGGCGTCCGCCCACGTCATGGAGACCGACCTGGTGTCCCGCGACCGGTCCCCAATAGTCGATTGGGTCTTTGAGCCTAATCTTTGCCGCGGCGAATTTCGCCGGAGTGGTCGCGTCTGGTAGGGTCTTCATCGGGCGGTTCGAAACACTCTGTTCGACGGAAAGATGATCCAAAAAATCGTCTTTGGTGAATGCCTGATATCCTTCTTGGGTCGGGAAAAGAAATTTGTTCCCGTGCGTGAACCCTTTTTCTACGACCTCGTTGATCTTCTCCATTACCTCATCTATCGAACCCCCAAGTCCGTCGAGGAGTTCCTCTTTTGCTTGCTTGAGCTCGGCGTTGAAGGCCCGTTTCCCTGTCCCCGTGATGTCGCGCAACCACTCGGATGCGGTATCTTGGACCGTAGGACTCGGACCCATGGCCGCGACACACTTATAGACTCGGCGTCGGGTCTTCGGGTTCTCTGCCATGACCTTCTCGAGAACCCCTTCGTTCTCAGCCTTCAGAAGGATGAACCTAAGTTCGGCAGCGCCTTGTTTCCCGTCGAAAACGTCCGGGTCGACGTGAACGCGGGTGAGTTTCAACCACTCTTCCCGTGGGTCCTTCCCTTCTTCCCACCATTGCGCGATACAATCGTCAATCCCTTTGGGAAGGTTCAAAGGAATACGCGTCAGCGCCAACCGGATCTTCAGGGGCTCGAGGTGCTCGAGGAGTTGGATCGCGGCATCCGCGAATTGGTGATTGTGGGTGGTGTCTCCGTCCCCTAGGAATTCGATCGTGTCCCCTTCCTGTAGACAAAGGACGTCGAATAGTTCGGGGACAAGTATTTGTTTTCCCGCTTTCTCTTCTTGGTAACCGTAGAGACCGGAGATCCCGACCGCGTTCACTCCCATTCCCGCTAGCGCGAGGGCTTTCTTCTCTCCCTCGACGATGACATCCACTTTTTTCACGTCTGGAGGGAAGTAGACGTGAATTCCCGACCCTTTCCTCTGGTGGTATTTCTGTTTCCCTTCGGGTCGATCGAAACGGAGTCGCCCGTAAGGTTTACCCCCATCGATGATCGGTTCCCCGTTGGGGTGGTGGTAAGGTATCCAGAGCCCTGATTGTTCAGCGCCGCATAGCTTTTGCGCTTCGGTCGTGATGTGTCGGACCCCAGCGCGTTGCGCGAGGTCCTGGGTAATTCCCGCAAGTTCTAGTGTTTGTTCCATGTCCCTAGTCCGTTGTCCTATGTCTAGCGCGAACACGCGCAATCGGGGTGGTGAGTGAACTGATCGCCTCCAGAAGGAACGTCGACGTAGACCCAAGAGTGCCCATCCCAATCGATTCGATAGAACCGTGCTGTGATGTGTTCGTGGGCTCTTTTTTGGAAAGTAGGCTCTTCTCGATCTTTTTGCGCTATGTCAGGAGCGAACAAGAGCACGAAAGTTACACAAACGATAGCTATCGCGGACACGAGGAAAAAGAAGTGGGTGTCCCTCATACCGTCACCCCTTCAGGTTCGATGTCTTCTAGGGTCGGCGCTTCTTCGTCGTTTATGATAGTCACGCATCCGCTCTCCCCTACAAATACGGGCACGTATCCGGCTTCGACAAGGTGTGAAACGTCGAGTTGTTTGGCGTGGCTTTGGACAACCGCTATCGGCTTCAGAACCTTCTCCAACTTCGAACGAACCTCGCGCTCGATCTTCGCAATCCGCCCGTCGACTACGTCCATGATTCGTTGATTCAGTTCGTCGCCTGTTTCGGGAAGTCGGACTTCGGAGTTGGTTGTAGGTCGCAACTTCTCCTTTGGTTCGATGACGGCGTTCGTGCTTGTGTCGCTGCTCGACAAAGGTCTTGGGAAAGGCTGAGGTGCTTCGGCGGTTGGTTTTGCGTCGGTAACTTCTTCCTTACGAATGTCGATCCAAACAGCGGCATCCCAAGCGCATTTAACGAATCCGTCCGTCGCGTCCATCGCGAGTTCTAACTCGTCTCTTGATACCCAACTGACGATTCCAAGAGGCGCGATTGTGTCCGGTGGTCGGACGGAAAGAACATGGTATCCGTGTTGGGTCAGGACCAAGAATTTTGGGAATTCGATCAAGTTGTAATTCCCTTCTCTGGATCTGTGCAGGTCGACCAAGTCGTCTTTAATTTTGTCGTATGCTTCGTGTTGTTTCATTTTCTCCCTTTCTCTGTCCACCAATCCCCAATCAACAACGCATCACAGACTTTGTCCGTCATCCGCACGCCTGGGAATCGGTATTCGGCGCAAAGTCTCAGCGCCTTTTTGTGTTTGTCTTTCCAATGTGATTGGTCGACCCCGGCGTTCTTCGCCGCAGTCTCCCAGAAGTTCTTTTTCACCCAATACTCCCATATCTGGGGTCGGACTTGGGTGAGTTGTTTCAAAGGGAGTTGGTGAGCGAACCCCAACCACTCCCCGAAGTTCTTCCCGAATGAAAAGGCGGACGTCGTCCCCATCTGGGGAGACGCGTGAACCTCTTCAATCACGAATTCGGTGATCTTACGCCAGTAGGGACGGAAGGACTCCACGGTGTCGGAGAGCCCTCCCTTTTTCCAAGGTCCGGACGCGACGACCTTCCCGTTGTGGCCGGTGCGCGGCTTTGTCTCGAAGATCGCCCATCCGCCCGATACGCCTGGATCTACTGCGAGGATCACTCGTCTTCCTGTTCTCCAGCGCCGTGGTTCAGATCGACGACCACGGTCGCGCCCCGGTGTTCTACTTTTACGTTCTCGCGATCGATCGGAACGCCGTTCCAGTGAAATTCGACCATCTCCCTATCACAGAAGTCTCTTTCTCTCGGAAGAAGGTCGGTCAAGTAACTCTCCGTCAATGCTTGTCCCATATCTTTGCTTTCGTTTATGCCTAACTCCCTGGCGTGATGATTTTCTTCTCTCCGCGCATCGTCATGACCTCAGCCTGTAGATCGATGACCTCTTTCCGTAGCTCTTCGATCATAGTCTCTAGTGCGTGGAGCCCTCCGACTGCGAACGTGGTCCCTTGAAAGAGGACTTGTTTCTGAGTTTCGAGGGTGACAAACGCTTTCGCTCGTTCCAGCTCTCCCTTCATGACCTGGGTGACGTTTTCGTCACTGATGTCGTCGGGAAGTTCCGCGACGACGCTTTTCATTTCCGCGTTCCCGTCCCTTGAGAGGGACATAACAAGCTTGTTGTCTTGGCGAGTGATTTCGATATCGATGTCTAGGTGTTTTTCTTTCATGGTATTTCTATCTCTTGTCGTAGTAACTAGCGATGTGTGCATCCACGGCTAGTGGTAGTCCCGGCATCCAGTCCGGCACCTTAGTCATGGATTCAACGATTTCTTTGAGGGCTTCCTCGGCTTGGTCCTCGGGCACCTCAGCGACTAACTCGTCGTAGACGGTGAATGGGACATTGATTCCCTTTTCGACCACGTCGAGGAGACCGTGACAGAAGACGTCGCGAGCGACTCCTTGGCAGACGTTTTCGCAGAGTTTCGCGCCCCACCAAGGATACCGGAGTCGGTCCCCTTTGGTCGTGGCGGCGTAGAGAGAGTCTCTGAGTTGCCCGTCGAGTCCTCGGCGCTTCTGGTTTCGGATGTCGAAGTATTTCTGGGAACGTCCGCTTGGGAGCTCGAGTTCAAATTCCCCGTCTCCTCGAGCGGCGGCTTCGAAGTAGTTGTTCAGGCTGTGCCAATACCCACTGGTCCGATGAGCGGAGCGCCTAAACTCGTAAACCTCGGTCTTGGCCTCGTCGATCGAGATACCCATGTTCTCGGCATGGCGCTCGACGCCCAACCCATACCCCATTGACAAGACCCGGACTTTCGCTTTCTGGCGCAAGTCGTCGTCGACCTCCTTCAAGGGTCGGGGATCTTGGTATCCCATCGTGGCGCGAGCATGCGCTTCATAAAGGTCTTGTCCCGCAAGCATTGACTCCAACATCACCTTGTCGTTAGTCAGCCACGCCAAACAACGCGGTTCGATCTGGGAAAGATCCGCGATGATGAATTTGTGTCCCGGTCTCGCGACGAAGATGTCTCGAAGGCAGAACCCCGCGACGTCGTTTTTGTTCAGGTTCAGGAGGTTGATTCCTTGGTCGCCTGAGAAGCGTCCCGTCGCGGCGGCGCCGAAGTATTTGACCCCGAACTCAAGAATGTTGTCGGGTCGGACACGGGTTTGAATGGTCTCGAGCGTAGAAATAAGCCGGACGATCGAGCGATGAGTGTGGAGAGCTCTGATCCATGGTTCCTTGTCCTTGTTCCGTTCGATCCAATACTCGAGTTCCTTACTCTTGGCGGCGGTCGAGACGGGCGCTTCGATTCCAGACGCTTCGCAAGCCTTCTTCAGCCCGATCGGTGAACCCGCTTTGTAACCGTCTCGAAACCATGGGAGGAGGTTCATCTGCCTCTCGTCTTCCGCCTCCAGTTCAGAGAGCGCGGACCCTAGCCTTTTGGTGTCGATACAGATTCCCCGCTCACCTTGGTCGACCGCGAGCTGAGACAGTTTGATCTCATGGGATGGGGTGATCGGGTAAAGTTTCTCGAAGATCCTGTAACAGTTGACCGCGTCAGTCACCGCGTATTCAAAGAGAGCTTCTTGCTCCTTGTCGTCGAGATCCTCCAGCCGCTTCCCCTTCATCGCGGTTCGGACGGTCTTCTTGTGTTCGACGCCCAAGACCTCCTTGGAGGCTCGCGCTAGATCCCTTGGGTATTGGTGGTAGGCACAGAGAGCGGCGCTATCGAACCATTGCTCATTCGGTAGATCGTGGAACTGAGGCATCGACCGGAGAACGGCCCGATCGAACGCGACGTTGTGAGCGATGATGGGTCGCCCCTTGATCCGGTCCCATTGCGTTGTCTCGGGGACTCTGCACCAACCTTCATCTTGTCTGGACGCCCCTGATACACAGAGGACTTCAAAATCTTTGTGCCTGGTGTAGGCGTGTGCCCCTAAAGGCTGAACGGAACACTCCTTATCGTAGAATGTTTCTGTATCAATCGCGATTGCGTTCTGAATGTTCATGTCTCCCTTTGAAAAATCTCGCTAGTTCTGGTCCGGCTAATCCGATGATGAGCATGGTCAAGACGATGGTTTGAAACACCTCGTAAGGAGTGCTCCCTAACATCGTTTGACACATGTCATACATTATCACACTTTCGATCGGAGGTCTTAGAGAACTTCCTTCTCAAGCCACTCAACGAACTCTGCTGAGTGGTATCCGTTCTTGTGGAGGACGGGCTCGACGTAGGTGGGTTTGTTTCCCTTCTTCGATGAGAGCGCGACGTTCAACTTGTAACTCTTACCTTCGAGAGCTTTGTTTTGTTGAACGATCGTCATGATCTGAGAGGTCGGTTTGAAGGCGACCCCGTGAGCGAACCACATCGCTTTGACGTAATGTTTGTCCTCGAACTGGAAGATCCCGACTTGCTCCGGAACCTCGACCAACACCAAGGAACGGCTCGCGGGGGAGACACATCCGGCTGAGCGATCTTTCCAGTTCCATTCGCGCATTCCGGCGGCTTGGGCTTCTTCCAAAGTGTTGAAGTTCTGGATATCCTTACCTTGGTCCCGCTCCTCTTGAGTGAGGCGTTGACGCCAATACAACCCGGCGTGCAACAAGGTGAACGGAAGTTGTTCCTTCGCGACGCCTTCCCGAAGGACTTCGGACTTGTCGTAGATGAACGATCCGGCGGGACCAATCTCGACAAGGTCTTCCATCGAAGGCTGAACGAGCGTAAACTGTGGAATCACCAAAGTCCCTTGGCGTCCCCACTCTCCCGACGCGCACAAACCTTCTTGGCCTGCGCCTGCTGCGGTTGCAATCGCTTTCTCGTTCTGTTCTGCGATTGCGGTTTCTTCTGACTGTTTTGCTTCAACTTTCATTTATGCTATCTGCTTCGTTTCTTTGATTACTTTCTTCATGTATCGAGAGGACGGTTCGCGATAGAACGTCCCATTCTCCCAAAGTCCTTCGAGTTGCGCTTTCAACTCTTTCCGCCGCTCTGATGCGGCTTTCGTTCGCGTGCTCCCCAACTCCTTCATTAGAGTTGTCTTGATGATCGCGTCCGTCAGCTTAGAGACGGAAACAGTAATCGCGTCTGGATGGTTGAGGAAGGAGGCGAAACCCGCTCGAGCTAACTCCTCGTCGAGTTCCTCCACGTTGGCAACCTTACCACGACCTCGCTTCGTGGCAGGCTCGTAGCCTGGAATGTCACAGATCGTGGAGATTTGAAGGGCGCGTTCGGTGACGCGGTCCCCCCAATTCTCGACCCATTTGGTAAGAACCTCCTTGGCCTCGAGAGCCTTGGCGGCGTCGTCAGCCGATTGAATGTTGTCGGGGTTCGCGAGGCGACCTAACTCTACTGACGACTTGGCGGCTTCGGGGAGGACCGCCTTTCTCGTGACCTCGCAGTCTAGGAAAAGAGCACAATTGCGACAGTTGTATGTCGCGTTGCGTCGACCACCTTCCGCCCGTAACGCGGCGATCCGGTCGATTCGCATTTCCATAGCCTTCATCTCTCCACGAGTGAAGACGGCGGACGAGGTTTCTCCCGTTCGGAGCATATGGAAATTGACGGTGACTTGTTGGACCGTTGGATATTGGGTGAACACCCCTAGCGCGTAGGCTACCCCCTGCGCGTTGTTCTTGGCGTTAGAAACAGGAACTCGACCACACTTCCAGTCATCGAGGACGGCGCTTGATCGGTTAGCGTTGAGGCTCAAGAGATCTGCCGTCCCCCAACAGTCTGCTCGGTGAGTGTGAAGGCGAACCTCGTGTTCGACGGTATCGAAGGTGCTCCTCCGTCGATCGATGACCGCAGCCCCTCGAGCATACATCATCCAGGCTTCATCATCCTCGCCTAGAATGCTCGGGTCTCTCGCTTCGAGAGCGTTGTGAACCAACGTCCCTTGAGAGGTGTCGGCTGGATCGGCGTCCTTGAACGCGTAGTCAGAACACAGTTCTGTGGCTTCAAGTGATGAGGGCGCTAGTGGCGCGTGTTGTGGTCCGTCCTCAACGGTGTTCGTTTCTGTTGAAACGATTTCGACTTCTGTTGTCATGTTCTCCCTTAGTATGGTTGTTGTCTTCGGCTTTCTCGTATGTGGTCCGCCCCTTGGAAATACCCCCGTTCTCTGGCTCGCGCCTTGGCGGTGTCAGTATGTTCGTCTAACCAGTCTTGGAACGTGTCTTCGTCGACTGAAATCTTCACGTATCTCTCCCCCTGCTCGGTTACCGTTTCCGCCGTTCGGAAGTCCAACAACGGAACGTCGCCGGGAAGCGCCAACTTGATCTGAATTGACGCCTCGTGTCCCTGCTCGTTGATCGCGGACCAGATTCGAGAAACAAATTCCTGTGTCTTCATAGCGTGGGGAGGAGATCCGCGTCGGTGAGTTGGTGAAGGGCGTTCCGGTTCTCGGTTAGAACCTTGAGGAGTCCCATCTCGGGGCTATTCCCCGCTATCAGCATCCGGTTGATGGATTTTGATTTTGCTCCCTCTCGTGGAATTCGTCCGGACGCCTGGTAGAAAAGGTTGGCGGAACCCACGGCACAAAGAAGGCTTCGGCGGGGACGTTCTCCGTGGAGATCGTGGAACCCAATCCCTGCCCCGCCCGCTTGGATCTGAACAAGGATGATGTGCTTCTTGTTACTCTGGAAGAGCTCGTGGTTTCGGTTCCTCTCCTTGTCGGACAAGCCCCCGTGAAAGGTAACCGCGTTCTCCCCGAAGTGTTCTTGAAGAGTGTCGATCGAGTTCCGGTATCTGAGGAAGACAACCACGGAGTTGCCCCGTTCGACGTCCTCTTGTGCGAGGTCCGCGATCGGTTGAAGTTTCTTATGCTCAATCTGCTGGCGGATGCGGAGAGCGGCAACGCTTTCTTCCTCCGCTTCGTCTTGGAGTTCTTTGAGTAGGTTTAAGTAGTCGTCGTCGAGGCTCTTGCCTTTCGGGAGGTCAATGATCTGAACTTGGTTGTCGCACTCGGGAAAGTCGGGAATGTCAGAGATTCGAACGCGGTCCGTAATCGGCGCTAGCGTGTGGTGGATACGTTCCAAGCCTCCTGTCTCGGGGTAGTAATCCAACCCTCCCATGACTCCTTTTTTACATCCGTGGTTCAAAGCCCAAAAATAGTGATCGCTGGGCGTTGGGTAGAGTCCTAGGACGTAGCCAAGCGCCTTCATCTCAGCAGGTGAGGCGGCTGGCGTCGCGGATAGGACGAGTGTCGGGATCTTTGATTGTCGGGCCGCGATGAGGATTTTAGAATTTTGAGTCGAGGCACCTTTGCAGTTCTGGACTTCGTCGTAGACGAGAACCGCGTCGTCGGGAACGTTCTCGAAAATGTATTTCTTGATGCGTTTGGTTTTGACCTGCCATCGCCCGTAAGGAATCTTCTCTGTCCTCGCCAGTCCGTAGGTCCAAACCTCGCCAGGAACTCCGCATTGCTCGAGAGCCAGCTCCCATGCTGAGACCACGGCACGAGGACAAACGACGATCGCGTATCTGTTGAGATCCTTGAGCGCAAGCGCCGCTTTGATCGTCTTCCCCGTCCCGGCGTCCGAGAAATCGGCGGCGCGATGGTAGCTCATCAGAGCGGACTTGATCTTCTTGATCCCCGCGACTTGGTAAGGACGAGGGGTGATCATGTCAGAGTGACAGGGAACTCAACATCTGGCTGTCGATCGATCTTGATTTCGGTAGAATCGGGGGAAGGGGGAGCTGAAGGAGGCCGAATCTCCCCTCCCCCCGTTTTAGAAGACTCCACTAGGGGAGCTTGATTGCGGGCTTTCGGAGAGAGTGGGTTAGCCTCTCGATAGTAAGAAAGTGCGTTGCGGACGACACGTCCAGCGGTCTTTCGACCTCCGGGTAAGTCATGGGCTTTTTTTCCGGCCCATTCCCAATCTTCGTTGGGAATCCGGACAGTCCGGACGGGGATTACTTGTGTATTCTGATCGGGCATTTGTCATAACGTAATACACGAATTACAAAAAGCAACCGAAATTCCAAACATACGAATATTTCTTGCTACCTCGTAAAAACGTATTACGTTTGAACTGTCGAAACAATACTGAGACACGAGCGAACTAAGTCAGACTAGCGCATGTATTAATGATGCCAGAGAAAAACACGGGCAAGAAAATCAACCAACTCTATTCTTTTCGGGCCAAGAAGGAAGCCCAGAAGGTAATCGACCTTTGTTATGAGGGGAGGTATCCCCTGACCGACATGATCAACGATTGTATCGCGGCACAGGGGAAAAAGTGGTTGTTGAGGAAAATTAAATCTGCTGAAGACATCAGCAGTAAAGTGGACAGCCTCTAGGGGAGAAGCTGCCCACACAGGGCGCATGAGATCAAGGACGCAAAGCGAGATATTCCTTTGCGTCCTTTTTCGTCATTATTTCCCGGTAGTGAGTCATCAGGGTCTGGGTCGAGTGTCCCAACTCCAAGGCGGCTTTCTCGGCTGACTGGAAGTTCGCGACCATGATCGACGCGGCGGTATGGCGCATCACGTCCTTTGACCATTCTACTTTCGCACGCTTCCGGACGTCGTCGAACCTTCTTCGGAAATTCGTAGTTCTCCCAGGGATCGCCCAATCCTCGATCAAGGGACGCCAATGATCGACGACCTTTGGAATTCTGACGATACGTCGCTTCCTCGTCTTCGATACTTCGGACCGGACGATAACTCTGGATTTCCCCGGCTTGTCTACCCAACGGAAATCGTCGGCGTTGAGTCTCATGATCTCCTCCGGACGGAGACCGCAATAGATTCCGATGAGGAAATACGGGAGAAATACCTCGTCGGTTTCCTTGGCTGTTTTGAGGAGACGTTCGACCTCTTCGACTGCTAGGATCTTAGGAGCCGCCAACTCGATGCGCGGAACCGGGATCTTCAGCATATGGTTCTGCCTGATATACCCCTTGTTTACGAGGTAGCTGAAGAACGAGGATAGAAGCCCCCAACGTCCACGGAAGGTCGACGGGTTCGTATGTTGGGACATCCACTCCTCAAGAATCGCTTGAGTGATAGTCCCGACTCGGTCCCGCTCCCGTCCTGATATGAACTTGGTGAGATAAATCTCTTGGTTCTCTAGGTAACTAGGCCGGAGGTTCTTGGCTTTCTGCGCCTGCATGAATTCTCGCATCGCGGCCAGAAGGTGAGGACTATCGTCTCGCATCTCCATTTTGTAGCGGTCCCAGAGGTCTTGAATCTTCACTCCCTCTTCCTTCATCTCGCCCAGAACCTTGGCGAGGATCGCTCTTTCTAGGGGGTCGAGGAGAAGAAGGCTCCGTCCGTAGAGTTTGATCTCTTTCTGGATACTCTCGTCGTAATCCCGTGCCTCGATCCTAGTTTTGAACCGGAGTCTCCGACGCGGACCATACAGTCTTCCGGTGTCGTATTCGTAGGTGGTTTCTCGTCTTCCTTTGACTGCCCGAATTTTCGCCATATCTTGCCCTGTCTACAGATGTATTATCTGACCGATTTTGGTCAATTTGTTGTGGGCAAGAATGGGAATTGGCGTGTGGTCTCCACAACCCGCAACCTAGATGCAGGAATGCCATTGTGGTGCTCTACCAACTGAGCTACGACCCCAAACCGATGTTTGCCCGATTCTTGCCCACTTTTGGGACGGCAAGGATTGGCTGTTCTTGCCGGTGAGGAGAACGTAATACGTCAACCTTGGGGCGTCAACGGGGAAATGTGGACTTAGCGCATCGACGCTAACAGAAGGGAGTAGACCAGCCCCAGAAGAACTGAGCACCAGACCGTGTGTCTGAGTAGCATACGAACGGGCCAAGAGGTTTCTGGAACGTCGCCGGACACTTCTCTGTGCCGGATATAGCTCTGGACATGGAAATAGGCCGCTACCATGGTCATGAGCTGGCGAAAGACGATGTTAAAGAATACTCCGGATTGGAAAACTCCGTGCTTCCAAGGATGCTCGATGTAGGACAACGACCACGCGAAGCCCCAGAACAACGAGTCACAAACTTCTCCAATAAACCCCGCAGCGACACCAAGAACAAAGAGCTCAGTGGGCGAGTAACTTCCCTTAAAAAGGGCACGCCATGCTTGTGGCCCCCAGAGGTAGACTACAAGGAGAGACAGTCCGACCGAGGGCCAAGTCATCCACAAAGAGAAAAACTCAGCCACACCCTGCCCTGGTAGGTGGTCATTCACTTCGCCGATTCCTTACTTCTTCTAGCACTTCCTTATGCAAGTCCATCATTTCTCGACGATCTAAACTCTGCTGGTCTAGCCTCCCTCGTGCCTCGGCGAGCTCGGACTTCACGTCGGAAATCTCTTTGCTCGCCCCTTCGTGCTTTTCCTCGCATTGGTCAAGCTTCCGCTCGAGACGCTCCGCGTCCTTCGTGGTTTTGTTCCAGATGGTTCGAAATAGGAAAGCGATGACGCCAGCAAATGTGCAGAGAACCCATGTGAAAACTTTAGTGACTGAGTCTAGGTTATCCACTGGCACCACCTGAAAATTTGTGGCCACAGGTAGTATGCAGTAGTTTCATAGTCGGCGCTCTGGCCGTCACTAGTCAGACGTGACTGAGGTTGTTGTGGAGGGCAGCCGTTCTGACTTTCGTAGCTGCCCGTGGTTTTATTCAACAGGGGCGGGAGTTTGGTCCCGCAAAGCTTCCGCGATAGTTGCTAAGTCGGAGATCTGATTCTCCAAAATGGCCATCCTCTCCTCGAGTTCGGGAGAGTTCTGAGATCTCAGACCGTAGAACTGAGCGCCAAGTCCGAGGCCCTCTTGAAACGCCTTGAGCGCTTGGCTTTCTGGCGATGCTTTCGCTCCGTCGGAGTTGACGGAGTAGTGCGAGTCTCCAGGTCCGTTCGAGTCGCCTTCCTCAAATCGTTCATCGACTTTGAACTTGTCGAGTTCGAGTTTGTAACCGCTCGCGGAGATAATCGCGTTGCGCTCGATGGTCCTCTTTTCTTCTCGCGTTCCGTCTGGATGCGTGATCGTTTCACTGACCCATGTGTAGGGGCGCTCTCGTTTCGCGCATCCTGAGAGGATCGCGATTGAGAGGAAGACAATGAGGAGATCGAGCGCGGCTTTCATAGCGCGGCCAATTCGGTCAGGATCGTTGACTTGTCCTTAATAGACACGTCGTTCGCGTTGCGTGTGGCAATTGCGGAGCTGATCGGATCATAGACCGCGCTCACAATGGATGCGTCCATAGCTGGAAGCGTAACCCCAGCTGCCTCAAGCTTATCCCGCCCATCGAGAATGCCTAGCGCGTTGTCGATAGCCTGAACGGCATTGATGCGAGACGTTTGGTTGTTGAGAGATGCCTTAGCGGCATTCAGCTCTGCTCGTAAGTAGTCAGTTTGGGCGCTCATATTTTAGCTTCCGTGAGAGTGTGCGACTAAGTAGTAAATGGTCCCGCCAATATCGATTGGTATCTGATGGCTGACCGTTCCGGCTGTAGTAATTGGGTCCGCAGCATACTTTGCTACGGGGGCGTCAGTGGCCAGACCCTCTTGGCGGATAGTGCCTTCTGCATCGATTCCAGCCTTAGAAGAGCCAGCTACTTTCACATCCAGGAGCATCGAATCTGCTGCTGGGCTCTCTGCGTCAATGTCAACGACCTGAGTCTTCCTCAGTGGAGTGACAGACGTTGCGCTAGCGTGCAAGCCATTCGAAGACGCGTCGCGGATTGAGCCATCTGATTCGATATTCTCAGGGAGGTATGCGGCAACAGCTCCGATAGGTGTAACCCCGCTAGAATTACTCCAGGTTGTCGGCGTGGTCCCTGTAGCGATAAACTCAACGTCAGTCGCGTTGGAGCCTGCCCCCACGTTTGTGAAGTCGTCCCCGCTCTGGAAATTGGAAATGCGGTATCTTTGCCCTACTTCCAGAGTGCCGCTTGTTACTTCTGTGCCACCCCATTGGTCGGCGACTTCTACGCTGTTCCCGGTCACTCCTAACCTCGCCGCTTGTGCGGCCGTAAGCTCGCGGTTGAAGACGAGAACGCTGTGAATCTTCCCGTTTGCGTGAACTGCGTTCCCCTCGCCGATCTCTACCGCCTGAGACGTGTTATGCATGGCAACATAGGAGCCGCCAGAGGCATCCGTCAGAGTTTCGGCTTCGCCACCCCAATAGAGATTGATGTCAGTGTAAGACGACGCGTTTCCGTTGTAAGTAGCAACTACGTGGTGTTTTTTTCCCGTGGTAAGAACAGTCGTGCCTTTAGCAATCAGTTTATTTATGACCCCGTTATCCCAAAGGGAAAATGAGATTAACCCTCCTGTATCAATTGTTAGCCTCCACTCATAATTAGGGTTCTTCATTTTGCTGACGATTTCAAAGCCACTTGTCAGATCATCGATTTCGAATTCCGCAGCTAGACTGAAAGGTGAGTCGGTCGTGGAGTTGCCGAAGGAGAGCAGGTTAGTGTCTGCGACAGTATTGACCGAATCAGTGCCGTTATAGTAGCCTCCATTACTAGGCTGTCGGCCTACAGTGCGGTCGTTGACATCTTCGGTCTCGAAGTAGTTTCCGGCTGTGGCAGCTCCAGCAGTCGTGGAGGTTCCGTTGAAGATGTTCGCGACTGCGGGAATCTTGAACCATACAGTTCCCGAATACTTTGCGCGATCTCCGACGGCGTAGGTGATACTTCCCGATCCGGCGTCGTGAGACCCCGCGACGATTACGTCGTAGTAGTCTCCTGCGGTTCCTGACCCGTCCGTTAAGTTGGGGGACGGAACGGTTGGATCGAAGGAACCCTTCGGCGTATCTCCCGACGTGGGGAGGTAAGCGACGTCGATCTGGTTCGAGCCGTTCAGCGGACAAAGTTTGTAGGTCGTCGGAGCCGCGACGAGGGTTGCAGCGGCGTTGGTAACCATCGCGCTGTGCAACATCTTCCGAGTCCCGTTCGTGTTTCCGTCCAACGGGTAATAGTCGTCAGACGCGGGACTAGTTGTCGTCGTAGGGATGTCCTTAATTCGTGTATCTGTGCCTGCCATGACTATTCCTCGAACGTGATGAGACGGTTCCCATCGCTGGTTATTAAAGTATCGTTGGTATCGGTGACGATGTGATCCACATCGACGTCAGTGATCAGCCGACCTCCTTGGCTGGTGCCGAACCGACACCCATCACTGAGAATTAGAAAGTTGCCGAGATTCCCCGCGTCACTGAGTGGCGTGAAGTTCCTCTTAAAAACACTGTTCCCTAACCCAATCACGTAGTCTTCGAGTGGTAGAGAATGGCGCGACCGCTACTGATGACGACTTGAGTAAAGTCTCCGTAAACGGTGTTCCCCTCTGCGAGGGTTCGACCACCTATCGAAATGTTTTCTCCCGTTGCAGACGTGAGAACGACGGACCCGTTAATAGGTTGAATCGCAGAGTAGTTCCCGTTGTGGGTAGTGGCTCCAGCGTCCGTGAGTCCATACTTCCCAAGCTCTTGCGCGTGGAGATCGGCTTGCATGAGTGCGAGCTCTCCAGGTGCCATGTTTGGCGTTGGGTAGGACTTCGAAAAATTCTGGGTTCCTGACATAACTCTAAAGGGAGTGCCCTAGGGGGAGGGAGTGGCCCCCTAGGGCGTGGTTATTAGCTACGCGGATTAGGTGCAGCTAGAAACGGTGATCGACGAGGCGTGGCAACGTTTGAAGAGAATCACCAAACCAGCGGCTCGGTTAGCTCCTGGGCGTGCAGCCCCCGCCAGCTCGCCAACATGGCGACCGTATTTGTTCAACGGATCGTATCCGGAACCGTCGGTTGCACAGGCTTCAGAGCCTGTAATGAAGTTCCACTCGCCCATGTAGTTCGAGTTCTCAAACTTCACGGTGCCAACTTGTGCAGGTGGCTGGACCCATTCCCACGACATGACAGCCGGATTCAACACAATCGCTGCCTCGTATGGGGCAGACGCTGGACTGATGTAGTCAGGGTTAAGGACGTAATCGTTGCCCTTAGTCCCAGACTGTTGAACGTAGGTGTTGACCCGTGTGTAGGTTCCGCCTGAGTAGGTGAAACGCGGCGGGGTCAAGTTGATGAGATGCCGGAAGTTCTTGATAGCGGTGCTCGCGCCCAATCGTCGGAACAACTCAGACGAATTCCCGTCCCGCAAGTCTTGACGGAAGTCGGAATTCGCCAGGGTGATCGCCTGGGAGGCTTCCATCCCGATCAGGACCGTGAACACTGGACCGCCGTTTGCCATGGTGATGAACCCGTTAGAATCCGGATTCGTAGCGCGGTTGCGGATCAAGTGAACGGCAGCTTTGTCGAGAGCCTGCTGGGAAAGATCCCCGGTCGAGGCTGGTAGAGCCGTGAACGGTGCCCCAACTGCGGTGATTGGGAACGCGTCCGTGACCACAGCTTTTGGAACAAAGTCCATGTATTCCTTGAGAAGGTGATTCCCGAGTTCGTGATCCACCAATTTCGCCAACTCTTCGACGTAGGCAGACAGGAACTGAGGAGAGAACGCCGAGAAATAGGCTTCATCTTTACAGAGAAGCGGTCCTCGGAGTTGCATCCGCTTAGGCGAATACGTGATTTCGTTGTAACCAACGTCGTATTCGTTGAAGTTGTAGGCACAAGCCCCTGCATTGCTGCCGGTTGCGAGTGTGTAGGGATCCCACGAACGTTCGTCCGTGGTGGGGTAGACGTTCCCCATTTCGAAAACTGTTTGGACGAGACCCTGCCCTTGTGGGTATTGACCCCGATCGACCGCGTTGAGCATGACGCTTTGGAACGTCGCCTTGCGGTATAGGGTGTTTTGGAGAGCCTCTTGACGCTGTTTAAAAACGTCAAACACGTTGGCGCAAGCCATGATTCAGACCTTTCGTGACAAGTAAAAGTATGCAGGCCGCTAGCTCTGAGACCATCTCAGGCGACGTGCTTGTTTTCTTGTCCGGGGCGAATCGAACCTCTACGCCTATTCGGGTGACGAACCCGCTAGACCGAAGTCCTACGTCAGAAGCGACTGTATATCACATATGTCATACACGTCAAGCTGCGTTTTTCCCTAGAGGAGGAAAGTTTAGTCTCCAATGCGGACCTCCATGTTCTTTGGCATAGCGGTCATAAGCGAGCGCTGCGCTCGTAGGGCACCTATAGGAACCTAAGAATTTCGACTTTTTGTTGATCCGAATGTTCGCTATGAAAGTGCCTCGGCTCTTTACTGGAGAAACGCCTCGGTATCCCGTGGTGTTCCGACTGGTAATGCTCATGTTTTCGGCGTTCCCGCTGCGATCACAGAGACGGAGATTTGCTCTCGTGTTGTTCAGAGTGTTCTTATCTAGGTGGTCCACCAACAAGTTTTTAGGGGCGTCCGTGATTACCCGATGCATCTTAAAGCGGTCAAATCCCGACCCGTTCCATTGAGACCGGACAGCGTAATAAGACTTGTTCGTTGGAGCCCAAGCGGCACACCACTTCCACTGGCTAAGCCACTCGAACAACTCGTCGTCGACTAGGGCTACCTGATTTTGGCTGAGAGGAATCTTTTTCATCTAGGCAGAAAACCCCCTTCCATCATGTCACTAGTGACAGCCTTCACGAAATCGAGTTCCTCGCCCTTGCCTGCTCCGGCGTTGGCGGTCCCAGAACTTCCAGGCTCTGCGATCGTGAGCTCGCCCACTTTCGCTTTGTAGGCTTCGACAGTTGCGGTGAGTTGGGCGATTGTCTGTTGATACGCGGGTTCCTTTCGAACCGCTTCTCGTCCGACCTGGGCGAAGACCGCTTCTGTGGCGGCGTCCTGAAAGCTGATATCCCCAAGAAGGGTATTCCGAACGGACGCCATCCGCTCCTTAACTTGAGCATTGTGTGCGTCGTTTCCTTCGATCATCCGGAACTCCGCTAGTCCAGACTCAGGATGAGCGGCGGCTTGGAGAACCTCGCCGAGAACACTGTTTTGCTCGGCAGTCCGTTGCTGGGCAGCTTCGGCGGCGGCTTGGTCCTTGCGAGCTTGGTAGGCCTCACCAGCTTGAGCGGCGGCTTCCTTGGCGGCGTCGATTCCGACCCCTGCCTTGTCGAGTTCGTTGAGACCAACGTTGATTTGCGTCAAAGTCGCGATATTCGCCTCTCCTTTGGAGAGAGCCTCGTTGATTTGAGCGTCCCGAATAGCGGTAGGAAGCGCAAGTAAGGCTTCCACGTTCGCGGCCTGGTCCGGAAGCGCGGCTTTCAACTTAGTGACTAAAGAGTCACGAACGATGCTTGCTTGGTCACGAGCGGCCTTTACTTCGGGAGCCTCATCGACATTCAAGCGTCGAATCTGGTTCTGGTAGTCCTCGAGCTTCGACTTCAGGTCTTGTAATACCTCGGCGGAATTCTCCGTTTTGTAGGTTTCGAAGGCGCTTTTGAGGGACGTGAGTTCCGCAGTGGCAGCAAGATTTGCCTGCTCGAACTCGGTAGCGCGAGCGACAGCTTCGTCTCGAGTCGTCCGGAGTTCCTTCCAGTTCTCGAGCTGTTCTCCCTTGAGGTGCGCCGGGGCACCCTCTACAGGGGGAGTGTCCCCTCCTTCTCCCTCAGCTTTCGCAGGCTCCGTAAACTTGACCTTTGGCTCGGGCGTTTCGGGTTTAGGAGGCTCAGTTGCTGAGGTGGATGGGGTTTGCGGAGTCTTTTCTTTTTGATCGACGAGATTTCCCTGAGTTCCATCCGTGCTGAGTCCTTCGATGTTCCACTCTGCCATGTCGATGGCGGGATCTGCGGTTGTTTGCGTTTCTTCTGCCATGGTGATTAATTACTTTGAGGATTTTCGGCGTCGGCTTCGAACGTCATCGGAATGTCTTGGAGCTCGTGGTTTACGACCCCTAGGCTTTTTAGTTTGTTCAGGCACACTCTGTAGCCTTGTTCCAATATCGCCAGGGAGGCTTGCTCCCTCTCTGGTGCCGCTATTGACATTTGGTCTCCGATCGTCTTCATCGGGCTCTCGTCCTCCAGAATCTGAAGGATAGTCCGCATCTCCGACTTTTTGAAGAGCTTCGACGTTAGGTCCACCGCTGCTGGGTTGGCTCTCCACTCGGCTGAGGTCGTCGCGGTCTCTGACGGAGGCGCTAGAACTTGAACGGTTATCGTCTTCGGACGTCGGCGGGTATTCCACCATTTGATTATCGACTTCATAAGTTTTCTCTTGCTGAACGGGAAGGGTCATCGACAACAAGGCTTCGTGGGGGATCTTCTGCCACCCACACTGGCAATCGTTGATTCCAATCACGACGAACCACTCTTGTTTTTCTTCGTCGAACAACGCGCCTCCAGGGAATACCACGATAGGAAACTCGAGGATTCGGGCGTCGTTGTGTGAGCCCTTGAGCATCGGCTCAGAAGACATCCGAGTGATTCGAAAAGGAGGTTTGGCTTCGAAAGCATACGCGCCCATGAAGTAGCGCCTCCGTCCGTTCCACCAAGGCTGGGACGAGTGGAAGAAACACCAGTATTCGTCACCCACGAGGACGGGGTTGGACCCGCCCCTAGGGGTTCCGAGATCGGCTCTCCAAAGTCGGTTGAGCTCCTGAGTCTTGTATTCTCGGGTAGGCGTGCAACTCGAATCCGTTTCGACAACTGTATGCGGGGTCATCGCGTAAATCATGTGGGGTTTCCCGTCGTGCATGAACCAACACCAGTTCTTTTCGTGACCGGAGTTCTCGGTGATTGTCCGACCATTCGTCCCGTAAACAGGATGGTTGACCCCCAAGACATTCATATCGTTGTCGAGGATCGCCATCACCTGATGGGCGTAAGTCTTCTTTTGGATGAAGTTCGTGCAAGTCAACCACAGTTTGTTATTCGCAGCTTCGGCCCCGGTCCTCCCCAAGTTGAAGATTCGAGGGTCTTCCCATTGCTCCAAGTTCGAAGCCCCTTTCGGGAGATCGATGAGTTTCATCTCGGACACAATTCGGTGATCATCGAGTTTCACCCACCACAGTTCGGAGAAAGAGTTGTAAGGAGGCTGAACGTTCGGATCGAGGCGCATTCGTCGGATGATGAGCCGGCGCTCCCCTTCTACCTCTACGATCGAGGGATTGAAGTAGACTTGGTTTTCTTGGAAATACGGGAGGTCGAAGATCCCTCCGTCAAAGGGAAGTTGGTCTTGGACCTTGGGGGAGTCGGACTCGAACGCCGCCATGATCTTTCCGATCGTGGTTTGTTCTTCTAGACGGATCGCTTTGATCTCGTCCCACCGTTGGTTAATGTCGTGGTGAAGTTTCCCAGCAGTGTCGATAGCGGAGTCAAGCTCCTCCCGTTTGGTGGAGATCTCGCCCATTAAATCGGCGATCTTAGTCAGCTCGGGGGTAATCATTGCGCTTAGTTTCAGTCTCCAACGAAGCCCTATCGCTTTTGGTAAACTCCACATACGTTCGTCGTCTTGATCTTACGAACCTCGTCGCAGTGTTTGGCCAAGAACTTCTGGGCGGTCCCCGTCGTCTCCCAATCCTCGTCGTCCATGTAGATGTAGCCTCCAGAGCGGACCTTGGGCACCCAATTGAGAACGTCTCGAGTTGAATCCCACTCTGAGTGGTTCCCATCTATGTGGAGAACGTCGATCGAATCAGGAATGTTCGGGAGAGCGTCGACGGAATTCTTGCGAATGAGTTGGACGATGTTGTGAAGCATCGCCTTGTGCATCGCTTGGCCTGCTGATCGGTATACCATCTCTAAATCCTGAGAAGCCCACCATTCCTTGTTAGTTTGGTCCATCTCGTTGAGGACGTCCTCGAACTTCCAAGAGTCGATTCCAATGGCTTTACAGTCTCCCACCTTTTTAGCGCCGAGACCCAACGCGAGTAGCGATTTCCCGCCGAACACTCCGATCTCAACGACCAGTTTGGATTTGAGTTCAACGGTTCGATCATAGAGGTCGATAGCTTTTTCTGGCTGGCACCACCCCAGGACGCCAGGGTCTTCCAGCATGGAAAGCAACAAAGGTTTATAGTCGTGCTCGTATCCCATTAGAATTTGTTGATTGGGGTTTGGTCATACCAAAACACAGTTGGCGACGTTGGGACGGGGAACTTAATCCCGTTGATTAAATCGTGTCGAAGGTCTCGGAGCTCAATCGGGTTGCGCGTCCGGAACCGTTCACCAGATTGTGCTAGGCGCAAGATTCTGTGGGCGGCGTCGTCGGTCCCTGTTCCTCGGTTGAGTCTTGGGAACGGGGGTTCCGCGTAATGAAGATCCTCGTCCTCTAGTGTCCGCATTCCAGGGCAGTAGAAGATCGGTCTTTCCATCTGCTGAAGCATCAGTCCTGCGATATAATCCTCAGTCCCAATCGCGTTACAGTCTTCGTCGAACCCGTTGATCTGTAGGAAGAACTCCACGGGAGCGGCGAGAGAAGATCCGTAAAGCCATTCTCCCCCACAAGGGTAAGCTTTCGTTTCGAGGGGCGGGACGTCGTCGAGGTTTTCGAGGCGAGTGTCTTTCCCACTCGGGGAGTCTTCGTAAGTCAGTTTGAACCCGTTGTCCCGGTCTGCGAAATGGAGTTTCTTGACCTTCTCATAAGCGCCAAGACAGAGACACTGGTTCCGGCAAGCATACTTCACCCATTCGAACCACCCCGGCATGAGAACGGAGAGATCATCAACGAACGCGATCGTATGCCCTTGGGCAAGAGCGATCCCCGTGTTCCGCGCATTCGCGGCAGCGAACCAGTCTTGTTTGGTAAGCCTATGAGGGCCTTGCCAAACGCAAGGCTTAGGTGAGTAGACGGTCAGCCATTCGTTCGCCCCTTCCTTGTTGACCGCTTTCCGGACCTCGTCCGCGAAGAACGCAACCGCGATTACTTGAACCTGACTAAAATCGTGGTTCAACTCCATGGACAGGGACCGGATAAACCACTCGATCTTCGAGTCTTTCCGGTTGGTCACGTAGACAATCGTGAAAGGAGGGGTCATAGATACGGACGCCACTTAGCTTCGAAATTGTTTTTGGCGGCTAGCTTGGCGGCAGTCTGTCTTTGAACTTCCGCAAGGTGGGCGGTCTCATCTCCGGAGAACCGTTCCCCTCGATGCGCCTGGATCTTCCCTCCTAAATGGTCGACTCTGGAGTTGTAGGCAATCCCGGCGAGAGCTCCCATTGATCGAAGAGTCATCCAGTAATCGCAATCAGTTTCCCAGAACGGGAACTGTTTATCGAAAATGAACTCCGTCGAACGCCTCAAAACGGAGACATGCATCAAAGGATGGTCGCACTCAACGACCTTGTCTTCGGGGTCGGAGCTGGCTCGATAACAGATCCCCTCCATGTCGGGTGAGAAGCTGTAAGGGTGCATCGACAGGTATCGATTCTTGTTGTCCTTCTCGTTCCAGAGTTCGAGGAGGTTCTCTAGCCACCCCTCGTGGAACACAACGTCGGCGTTACAATACGCGATAAATTCTGAGGGGTTCTTGTCTTGCCCCGTCAGCTCCGTCCCGTAGTTGTAGAAGGCGTTAATGTGGACTTCACCGTGGAGGTATTCGTATCGATACCCGAAATCGACACATGCCTTTTTCATCTCCGCTTGGAGGTCGACCCGTTCGGAGTTGTTGTCTAGAAAAACTAAGCTCGAATCGCAAGAGGCTCGATGAGTCTGGACCGCTCGCAAACAAGTCTCGAAGACTTTCTCGTGATGGGTAGACCCCGGCATGATTGTCACACAACTCATGCCTTTTCTTCAGCCTCTCGAAGTTGGAATTTCCACTTGGTATAGAACCGCTCTTTATCCTGCCCGATCTGGGCATCGATCGTAACGGCTGAAATACTGGAGTTGATCCCGCCGACGATATGGTCTACGCGGGAAGATTGGACGACTCCGGCCATGAGGTTCTGTTGACGAAGCCACATCCAGTAATCACAATCACACTCCCAACGAGTATATTGCTCATCCCACCGGTAGTTGTCCGCCGTCCGAAATACCGAAAGGTGCAGTTGCGGATGGTCGCAATCGATTACCTTGTGCTCCGGAAGTGTCGTGTCGCGGAAGTTCAACCCCCGCTTGACAGGGGAATACGTGTAAGGATGAAGGGAGAAGTATTTAGTCCGGTTCCTGCCTTGGTTCCAATGCTCGAGGATGTAGTGGAGCCAATACTCATAGAACACGACGTCCGCGTTGGAATAGACGACGTAGTCGTAGGCGTCGGAGACGAGATCGAGACCGTAGTTCCAAAACCCCGTCAGGCTGAAGGGTTTGTCGACTATCCTGTAATGATACCCAAGAGACTCGACGAACTTTCGCATTTCGGCCTGAAGAGATTCGTTGTCTCCAGGGTTGTCGAGAAAGTATAGATCCGCGTCGCAGGATTGTTTGTGGGATTTGACTGCTCTACAAAGCATCTGGAAAACCTCGTGATTCAAGGCTGTTCCAGGCATGATTGTAGCCGTTTTCTTCTCTGCGTCTGCCATGCTTAATCCACCCCTCGAAGAGGGGCACTAATAACCATGGGCAACCTAACACTACGTCATACAGCTGTCAAATTGTATTACGCCGGAGCGTTGACGTCCCGGAGAGTCTGTCGCTGTTGTTGGGCGAACCTTTGCTCGGTCTGCCTCATCGTCTGGTCGTGGCGCTCTTGTTTGTGCGTCAACTGCTGTTGAGCCTTCAACTCACGCTCTCGGATCTTCTGCTCCGTGTCAGCCTGTTTGATGAGAATGTTGGGGTCGGTCCCGCTTCGGATCGCCTGCGCCTCTTGTTCGGCGGCTTGCAGCTCTTGAGCCTGTTGCGCTTGCTGCTCCAACATCCGTTGGAGCTCTTGAGCTTGGTCCTCGAGTTGTTCGAGGAGTCCCTTGATCTGCTCGCCCTGGAGAGCCCTTAGCGGATCGGCCAAGAGTTTCGGTAAGTGCGCTTGCGCGACGTGTTCGATCACGCCGACAACGAACACCAAGACTTGTTCCGGATCGCCTCCTTGGGCAACCGACTGAATAGCCTCGGCGGCGGCTTCCGTGTGAACCTGGGAATGAACGAGGTCATTCTCCGTCATCTTGGGATCGACGGGCATTCCGTTGCGAAGAGAGTTGTTCTCTACTCGGGCGTCCCACATGTTTTCATCGTCCGTGACGGAAGGTCCGTCTTTCGGGTTGTAGATTTCAACGTGCTTGTGTCCCGCTTTGGAGGCGATAAAATCGTCAATCATTCGCTCTCGGCCTGCCTCTGACACAGACGGGCCAACAGCTCCGAGAAGCTCACCCAAGTTCTGAGACCGTAGAAACGCCGACCCTTGACCTATGGTCCTGGTCGCGGTCACTGTGCAAGTCTTGAAGACCTCTTTAGGCACGCCGCGAGCTCGGACCTTGTCCAAGAACTCTTTGGCTAGTTCTGCGGACTCTGATCCAAGCGGGTTCGGAGTAGTGGCGCGTCGGAATCGCTCCGAGTAGAAGGCGTCCAACTGCTCGTAGTATTTCGTTTGCCCCGACTTTGTGACGGTAGCTTGGGAAGACACGTTGGCCGCGATCTCGAAAGCGGTCTTAGGATTGCCTCGGGGTTGCGCGACCTGGGGTCGATACTGACTCAAGTTAGACTGAACAAGGGAGTCCATTCCCCGGCCTACAACGTCGGCGGCTTCGATCGCTCCGGACGTGTTGAAGTTCATCGGCTCAAAGCCCTGTTTCCATGCTGTGAACGGCCCCATTTGAACGAGGCTTTCGGGCGTGATCTTCTCTTGGGAGGTCGACCGGACATGAAGGGAGGTCATCGTAAAGGCGGCGTCCGTCTTCTGATTCTCCAAACGCTCGCGCATCGTCAGAAGGTTATACATCCGAACGCCTATCCCTTTGACGGAATGATATTTCCCCGTTCCCTTATTGAGCATGAACGGGCAGATTACCTGCTTCCAGTTCTCGAACTTTCCGATCTCCTGATAGAGGAAGCCCGTTTTGGTCTCGTAGTCGAGAGCGATCCAAACCTCTGAGACGCGGCCTTTCTTCCCGTTCTTAGGGAACTCTCGGAAGTAGAGGCGTCCCACCCTGACCGTCTTGTCGGGATTGGAGAAAGATAAATCGTTGTTTCGGATCATCTCTTGGAGTTTCGGCCATTCACTCGAGTCTCGAGTAAAACCGTCGTTGTAGTTGGCGTTGATGAGCGCCTCCTTCACCGCCGAGACGTTCCACCCACGGGCGGCGGCGGCTGATTCGTTTCGAATAAACCCATAGAGTTCGCTGATTGTGAACTCCTCGACAACCAACATCTTAGTCCAGTCGCAGAGTTTCGACTTCTCGTTGTTGGAAACGATCACATCCCCGTGACTCTTGGCTTTCGCCATCCAGTCATACTTGTTGTCCCAAACCATCGGCCCCGCGCCGAAGGTGACCATTTCGTTTTGAGACATCTGAATGTCTGAGTCAAAGCCCTCGTCTTTGGCCTGAAGTTTCTGGAACTCGTCGGTAAGAATACCTCCATACTCTCGGTCCTTCGTGGGGTCGCCCGTGTCACAAGTGACAGTCGCGAAAGTTTGGACCTCAGAAAACAAATCGTAAAAACCAGTCGTTGCCGTCTCGACGAACGCAAGCGCCTGCTGGCTGTTGAAGTTCGATCGATACTTCTGTCCGTTCTGATTTAGCGCTCCTTGGTTATACGGGGGGTTGCCGTCGATCAGGCCTTGGACGAGTGCGTTCCGTTTGGATCGCTTCTCGTTGTCTTTGATAAGACCTTGGCAGATTGCGCGAGCGGCGACGGGGTCGTTGACACGGGTCTCGGGAGCGTTCCCAGCGTCGCTAATTCCAGCCAGTTGTTCTTCAGGGTTTGCCATTACTCAACTTCTTTCCATTTGCCTTGAGGGCATTTCTCGGATGCAACAGATAGTTTCAAGCCTGTGCATCCGCAGGCACCGCAGGAACCCAAACCGAACGCCGTGCTAGGCTTCCACATTGGGCACTGATTACAAATACTTCTACGCTCGACGAGTTGTTCCTCCGTCACCAGGGGAAATCCCTTCTGAGCCCATTCGCTCAAGGCATGGGACGCTCGCTTGAGCATGTCCTTCATGGTCGGAGGCGTCGCGTCAATACACCATCCCGATTGACTACCGACCGGGATTTGATCGCACATGAAATCTTGTATCTCCCACTCGATGTTGTTCGGAACCTTCTTCCCGTTGTTAAGATACGCGTTTCGGACCTCTTCTACGAGGAAAGCCCACTGAGGTTTCTTAACGTCAACCCCAAGTTCGGGGATGTGATAGCGCCATCCGCCGGGAGGAACTCGATTGAGGGTTTGTAAAACTTTCATACCGCCATTTCCGCGTAAGCGTGATCAATCATCTCGTCTTCAGATCCTTGTTCGTAGACGGCGTTGGTTTGTTCGCTCCAGTCCTTCCACTCAGTGTTAGTGTCTTCGACATGAGAAGCCGTGCTAGGGGTAACCCCCTTCTGTCTCGCGACTTCGACAACGATAGCGGTGGCATCCGCAATGTCCGGAGACTTGAGGAAAGTTTCCTTCATCTCCCTCTTTGTTTGGAGTTTGATCTTGGCCTTGACCTCTTCGTAGGTCCGGTTTGAAAACTCCTCCGTCGTGTCGCCGTCGATCCCTCGGAGCTGGCCGGATTCAAGATAGGTCTTACAAGCAAACCAAAGCTCAGTCACATAACGGTCATACACTTCATTGCATTTCCGCTTGTCGCTTCCAGACACGGGGCGGTCACTAGCTTTGGAGTTGAAGGAAACGCCAATAACCTTCTTCGACCACTCGCGATGAAGAATCGCCAAGAGCCCTCCCCCTTCACCTGTGCTATCAATACCGAAGTTCTCAGGGCGACACCCTTTTCGACCACACCATTCGATTATCTGGGAAGCGAGTTGGTAGTGAGGAGGATCGTCAGATGAGGCATCGATGTCGAGATACTCAATAGTGTCTAACTCAATGCCAATGATTCCGCTTTGAGTCTCTCCAATTTCCGCAAACCGAATAACAGCTCTATCGCCCCCCTCTGTGAATGCCGGATCACACCCTCCGATGACGTCTTTTCTACGCCCCGTGAATAGATGCCCTTGATGGGCTTTCATCTTCGAAACGAGGTTGTGCGTGAATACAACCTTGAGCATCCCGTCGGGAGCCCACATTCCTCGAAAGTATCGCCAGAGCAACGGAGAGTTCGCACCGTGCTCTTTGTGGGCGTTGTCGACCTGTTGTTTCGTAACGAGAAACGGATACGGAACCTTTCCGTTAGCGACGATGTTGGGAGATCTCTCCCCATCGAAGCGGACGCAAATTCCTGGCTTGCCGTCTTGATGGTTTACCGTCTCCCATTCTTGGGTTTCGATCGATACTGACGACCACCCGTCTCTCGGCTCCGAAAACCTTCCGTGGACGTCGGACTTAGATACAGGGTTAGCGATGCACAGCATCTGAAAGTCTTCACAGACGGAGAGGTTAGCAGAGGCGTCAAAAATCGCCTGTGGACAGCCTGCCGCCTCGTCAATGATTAGAAGCACTCGCTTGGCGTGGACACCCTGAATCATGGCGGCGGCTTGGTTCGTGTTACCGTCCGCCACCGCAATGCCGAAGATTGCGTGTCTTTGGTCACCAGGGACGCTCTGCCACGTCATTTGGGAATCGACCATGTTCCCGATCTTGTTCCCAGGCATTGCCATGTAAAGCTGCTGAATCTCTGTCCAGACACGCCTTCGAAGCATTCCCTTAGTAGTCGTGCAAAGGATCACGCACGAGTTCAAAGGATTAGCAAGCCACCATACTACGGCATACAATGCCGAAGTATATGTCTTCCCTGACGCAGCGCATCCACACCAAGAAACGTAGGCGTAGTCGCAAAGACTTTTCAGCATTCTCTCTGTCCATGGGGAGATGACTACGTCCGGGAAGAGAATACTAACGATGTTTATAAGATTCTGATACTTAGTAACCCCAGCTTTCTGAAGCCCCAAGTGGTCAGCAAATGACATCAACTCATATTCGAGTTGGGTAGCGCCTTCGATCAAAGGACGTCCGTAACGATCAGGCTCCGCTCCTCCCGAAAGAGAGTCTAGGAGTTGGTCGGTGTTCGTCTTCGCCCTCTGGCGTTTTCGCTTTGCTTCCTGCTGGTTCACAAGGGTCTGTTTGACAGACAAGCAAAAGCGTATTACATAAAATACGATATGACAAGTTCAGAAGAGGAACGCCGTAAGCCACAGGATCTCAGCTTTTTGGATGGTCTAATAGAAGGCCGAGACTACGCCACGATTCCTCTCACTCAGAACCAAGTCGCTGTCGTGGACGTTGCAGATTGGAGAAAGCTGAAACACCTTCGATTCTACGCGCAATGGAAAGAGCTGGGCCAAAACTACTACGCTAGGTCATTAACCAAAAACGAAGACGGAACTTGGGACAGAACAGCCCTTCACCGCCTATTACTTTCTCCAAAACCTGGTTTTGTAGTCGATCACCGCAACGCAATCACACTAGACAACCGGAGAGCAAACTTGCGGGTAGCGTCGATCGCCGAGAATAACAGGAACCGTAGAGCTTCTAAAAATGGGTCGAGTCGGTATTTAGGCGTATCGTGGCATTCTAGAGTAAAGAAATGGTGTGTTCAGCTCAAACACGGAGGCACGAACAAACACATAGGTTACTTCACTTTAGAAATTGACGCCGCAAGAGCTTACGACCGGGCATCCATCGAACACCATAAAGAATTCGGGAACACAAATTTCCCTCGAGAGGAATACGCCTAGCCCGCCATTACAAACCCCTCCACACTTTCCAATCGCGAACTCCGCTCCCTGTGGTATCAGTATTTCGTTCGAAGGAGGTGCCACGAAAAACGTATTGCGTTTTCCGCTTCCGGTGTCTAGTGTCGCTGCGTCTGAGCGGCTACAACCGCCAGATGCCAATCTGAAAGCGGCTACCAACCGTGGCAATGAATACAGAACAAAAAAGACGCATTGATAGATTACCGTCCGGCCATGTGGTGATGAGGATGGGACAGGTTGTAGCCTTCATCAATGCGTCTTTTTTATTATGAATAACCTCCAACGTTCCCTCTCAGAGAGTCGGGAATTCCTTCACCAACAACGAGATACTTTCCTCCAACAGTGTTGGACATTCCTCGGTTCTGAACTAGACGCTTCACTCGCTAGAATCCCCCAAGACGGAAACCCTGACGACCGAGAAGCGGCGGAAGCGGCCCTCAATTCTTGGCGAAATCATCGAGATGGTTGGCGCTATTGGAACCGCCCGACCGAGGATCGGGAACTCCAGAACCTCCTCCGCCTACTGGATGAGTTGATCCGAGGTTAGCTCCACTCCAAACAGAACCCTCTCCTTCACGGAGGGGGTTCACCAATCGTTTACTCCTTGTAGTAATCATACGACGCCCTGACCTTACCCCAAGGGGTGGGACAATGGCTGTCTGACGAATAAGTTGTGGATAAATCTATTCGTCCCCGCCCTCAGTGCTTGGGGCGGTGTCGTCGGTGAAGTTGGTTGCCTGCCCAGCGAGCTCAACGAAATCAAGCCCGAAGGCTCTCCCAAGCTCATCGACAGCTTTGGCTTTCTTCATGTCAGACCCTACGCCCTCAAGGACGTCCGACAGTAGCGGAGAGGAAGCGAAGATACCTTGGAGAATTGCACGTCCTTCGGGGAGGGTGTAAGACCGTTCCAACCATCGTCTCAAAGTGGGTCGCGCCATCATAGAAGCAATCGTTCGGTATCGAATAGAAGTGGTTAGCCCGTCGAAAGCTCTGAGAGGGTGCATCATCACGTCGGACAGTTTTGAGAAGGTCGTTCCAGCGGAGAGAGAACCCGCGTTTCCCCCTCCGGCGGAGACCCTAGCCAAGTCCCCTCTTGCCTTTATAGCGAGCAAGTCCGTCAGGTTACTCATGATCTCGGGACCTAGAATCTTTTGGTATTTTTCACCCTGTTTACCTGACAGTTCGGCGGCTAAGGACTCAGCACTGAAATCAACAGAGGCGTCTCCAATGATGTTCTTTTGAATGTCCGCAACCTTCAGCTTGCCTTGGGCGTTCTCGAAGATGTGGACAAGAGTCTCGAGTTGTAGCTGTTGCCGGTGGGCTCCGGTTCCTAAGCTTTCAAGAATCTGGTCGATCTCCTTTTGAGAGCCTTTCTCTAAGAATAGTCGAGTGAAGTCTTGGAAATCGACGTCTTCGAACGACTCCGCGTTCTTCAGCTTGTTTCGAATTCCTGAGTTGTAGGTCCGCTGAAGATCTTTCTGAGTCTGAAGAGCTGCGCTAATCGCGTTGTGCATCTCGGGGACGGTCTTCCCTTCCTTCACCGCGTCGAGGATGTCGACGAAGTCTTCGGAGTGGAGTTTCCCTCCCTTCGTGAGCTGAACAGCGGTATTCATATCCCGCATGAGCTCCGTCCCTGCGGGACCAAGAACCTCGTCACGGATCTTCTTCGGCATCGCCTTGAAAAGGTTGTTGAGTCTCTTGATATCGAGCGTCCCTCCAGAGGATGCTAACGAAATCCGGTCATCGATAATACCTCGACGCATCGTCTCAAGGGCTTCAGGGTTGTCTTCCATGAAAGCCTTGGCCTCACGATAAGCTTTGGAGTTTGTCGCAAGCTCTCGAACGACCGTCTCGTCATGAATGTATTTCCCGCTATTGGTGTTTGTAACCAAAAACCGAGAGACGTAAGGAATCTGAAATCGTTTGATCCCTTCCGCGTAAGCTTGGTTAGCCGCAACGAAGGCGTCTTTCAACTCTCCGCTTGGGAGGTCTCCAGTCGACTTCTCGATTGCTTTCGTTATGCCGTCTCGCAACCCGTGGAGGAACCTCGAGTTCTCGGTCCCTAAACCTTCTCCAAAAGAAATGTCGGTTGAAATCTCGCGTCGAAGTTTCTGGGCCGTCCTCAGAGGAATGCCTCCTTTGAGTTCTCTTACCACACGAGCCCACTTGGACGCGGTAGAGTTCAACAGCTCCGGTTGGACCGACATGACCTTTCGAATCTCCTCCTCAGTTTTTCGGAGTCCGGTAGATGGGTCGATCGGCGAAGTCTTGACAATCTTCTCGAACTTGGGAACGAGAGCATCCTTCGCGAACTTGTTCACCGATGGAATGAGGGAATCGAGTTTGATGAGTTGGTCAAAATCAACCTTATCCCCAAAATCTTGGGCAAACTTCACCGTAAGGTCTTCGACCTTTTGGTAAGCCTCTTGCATCGCACCGTCGAACAACTCTTTTCGAACACGGACCCCCTCACGAAGAGCGGAGCCGACTTCGTCTAGATTCTCTATGCGTTCCAAGGGAGTGAGGTTGTCTAAACTGTCCATAATGTGCTTCTCAGCACTTCTAGCAGCATTTTCTCGCGTGTCACGGGCAATCAATCTACCAAGATCGATGTCCTCAAAGAGATCTTCCGCAATCTTGCGATCAGGAGGAAGCGCGACGCCGGGAGAAACGTCGTCCAAAATCGATTGGATAACCTGTCTCTCGACGTTGTTCCGTTCCTTCAGAACTCCCTTGAGTTTTGCCGCTCCCGGTTGCTCGGCAACAAAACGTTCGTAAGCCAGAAGCTTCTCTGACTGAGTGAGTTCTCCTGGAGTAGTAGGGAAACGAACCCCAAACTGTTCCTCGAGGTTCCCCATAGCGTTGAAAAGTGCCTTATTGGCTTCGCCGACGTTCTTAGACGCGAGAGGAGCCTGCAACAAGTTGATAGCTCCTCGCCCTGCAACGAACGCGCCTCCGAACAACCCTCCAGCTATCGCGTCCCCAGCCGCCTCTTGAGCACCTAGAGACAAGAGACTTTCGGACCCTTCTACATCAAGAGCCTCACGGGCGAGCGCATCATTCACCATACGACCAGCTCCGGACGCCGTCGCAGAGTTGAAAAGCTGTCCAAAGAACCGATTTCCGAAAAGGCGATTCGCGAAGGTGCCAGGAGTCGCGCCTCGACGGAGAGAAAGGACGGACGCGGCGATCGGAAGCGCCGTTCCCAAAGCGTCCGCGACATCTCGACGCGTGAGTTGGTCCTCATCGACGACAAGATCTTCGATCGATCCGTCTTCTCGTCGACGCGGGACGATGAGAGAACCTCTAGAGAAACGAGCCCTCTCCTTGATGCCTTGCTCGTCGAGTTGTTGGTTCAGGAGAATCATCTGGTCCTCGACGGAGGACAAAGAGCCAAGCTTCGCACGCTCCGAAAACGGAAGCCCCTCGTCAGTAATGAGAGGAACGCCAGGACGAGTCCTAGGATCTGCGGCAGGAGTTGAGAACCCTGCGCCTCGAGGGATAGGGCGCGTGTCTGTGCCTGGAACGAAAGGCGCGTCTCCCACAATGTTGAACTCGTTTTCAGGAGTGACGACTTCGTAGAGACTCGGATCGAGTCCTTTCGCTCGTAGTTGGTCCGCCTGAGAAGCAGAAAGAGTAGGAGTATCAACTTCGTATAGGCTGGGATCGAGCCCCCTATCCCGAAGTTCCTTTTGTTGTGCTTCAGAAAGGGGCATTACTTCTTGAGCCTTACTACGGTTCCATCGTCCAACGTGATCGTTTCCGGAGCGTTCGTCCCGCTCTCGAGAGTGTTTCCAAGGACTCCGGCCTTCGATTCAAGGATATCAACGACCTTATCGATCGCCTGTCTCGCGCCGGGCAGGGATTCCGTGACCTTCAAACTTGCGAAAATGTTGTCGAGGGCGGCACGATCTTGGTTGGAAAACCGATCGTCAGCACTGACAGCCCGAATGGCGGCTTCCTTCGCCAACAGAATGAGCCTTCGAGTCTCTCCAGCCGACTCGTCAAATAGGTTCGGGTTGGCCTGCGCCAAAATTCCGTTCCGAAGGTCCGTAACGAACCCGCGAATCCCAACAGCCCTTTCAGCATCAGGTTTGCTTAACGCGCCCTGAAGTTTAGTGAGCGCATCTAATGCAACTCGGGTGCTGGTGATCTGTTTTTGGATGTTTCCTTTGGTTCCGATCGTGAGATCGGTAGCGGCATCCCCGGTCGCGACTCTCATGCCTCCGTCCGAAGTCGTTTCGACCAAAAGACCGTTCTTAGATCGGAGGTCGTCTTTTAATACGTTGAACTCCGCGACGGTTTGTTTTCGCTCTTCGAGATCTCCGTTTGCCAAGGTCGCTTCGTAACGGTCCGCCAAAGCGGGAGCGAGTTGAGTCATTTCGGCCAACAACTCGAAACGAGCCTTCTCGCGCATTCCGGAAAGGCTCTTGGCTTCAAGAGCGGTCTTCGTCTTCTCCATGTCGATTCCGGTCTGGTATTCTTCCTGAGCCGCATTGACCATCGCCGAGTAGACCTTCGGTGCCGTCCTCGCCAAGTTCGGGAATCGGGAGAGGATTTCCAACTTCTCCCTTGGGTCGGACACGGTCGCAATCGCGTCACTTAGTTGAACCGCGTCGCGGAGACCTTGTCTCGAGTCGTTGAACTCCCGTTGCTTGAGGCCAAGCTCTACAGCTCGAGCTTCGTTCGCGAATTGAAGTTGTTCAGCCTGGAGACGTTGTCCCGGCGTCAAACTCGCGTCGCGAAACCCTCGGAAAACGGCACTCGTAAACGAGGGCGGTCGGAGTTCCTTCGCCGCCGCCGCGAGATTGGTGTTGCCCAACTCCATCGCTCGATTGCGGACGCGTTTGAACTCTCGACGAGACTGCCCTGCCTCTGCGCCCCCGATGATCCCGTTGATAAGTTCGTCGACTGGATTTTCCATACTATCCCTTGCCTGGGTTCAAGAATCCCCCTAACCGTTGCCCGAATGATTGACTAGCTCCCCCGAAAACGCCTGGGAGAGACGCGCCAATGACAGCGCCTCCCAGCTTGGCGACCGGACCCGCAAGCTCCGCAATAACGGGGTCGGGTTGTGCCGCCGCGATAGCGGCTTGGGTGTCGGCCTGGAACTTCGCGTTCCGTTCACTCTGAAGAGCGTTGATTCGTTGGGCCGGAGAAAGGAACGACGAGGCAACCCCGATCGGACGAGGAGCCAAGTTGTTAAAAATCTGGAGAGCCGTCCCCGCTTGGGAAACCGCTTGGTCCGTCCGTTGCAAGGAGGTAAGCCCCAAGTCACGGAGCTCGAGGTTTCGTCCCGCACCGGAACCGCCGAACCCTCCAGCGACTGCTCGGGAGTTGGCTCGGTCAGTGACGAAGTTCTCGACGTCGGAAGGAAGTTCTCCACGGAGACCGGACTGGATGTTGTTGACGATCCCTCGAATAGTCGCAGCCGAGCCGGGAGCGAATTGCTCGAGATTCGCTAGCGCAATATCCGTGTCCGCTTGGGCCGTTCGTCTGGAGAGTCCCGCCGCCGCGTCGATGTTGTCGGCGTTCGAAGAGATCGTCTTAGACACCTCTTCGTCGATGTTGACAGGACGGAACTCGGGAAGTTTCGGCCTAGACCCAAAAATATCGTTAAAAAGTCCCATGGCTTACTGGATGTTTCCTACTTCTCCCGGTGACCCGCTAAATTCTAGTTTCATCGGCGCAACAACCCCGTCTCCTTGATAATGCTCGAGTTCCTTCTGGAGAAGCTCCCTAGCCTGCGCCCAATAGCCGAGTGCCGCTTGTTGGTCCTCTTGGTTCTCGAATTGCACGGCTTTGCACGCCATCTTCAACGCTGGAATGTTACCGATAACAAGGAAATCGTTGTCCACAGAAACGTCGATATGCTCCAACTTCACCATCGCCTGGATCACGCGCTTCTCGATAATCGAGGTCGTGTTCGGGCAAGAGTAGTTTTCCACATTCCCAAGACCGGGAATGAGTGACTTCCGATACTCCGGAAGCGTCTCGGACGCCTCATAGTATCCGATCGGAACGGCGGGACCTGGAGACTTGTATCGGCTCAGTCGGACGGGTCCGTTCGTGACAGGCTTGATGACGTCCGTCACGGCGGAAAAGATCTTCGTCGAGGTCGCAACAGTGGTCGAAATCAAGATCTTCTCCCCATCGATCCAAGTGCTTCCGTCTTGGGTCCGAATCCATTGTCCTGACTCGTCATATCCTCGGACAATCAGGTATTGATTCGCAGACTCTTCGACCTCTGAGTAAACTTGAAGGTAGTGCTCACTATCTGGCATGTCCTCGTAAACAACCGCCGTTCCTCGGTCGATCATTTGAGTCTCACCGGAGTTCGTCGTATCCGATCGGACGCCAAGACCCGTTCCCAGAAACTCATACCAACCGTTTCGAATCGTCTGGGGATGATCATTGATCGCGAACGTCTCAATCGCCGCGACTTGTCGAGGCCAAACGAGACACCCGTCCGTCCCGATACAGATGTCGTAACGTTGGAACGTCCCCCACCACTTACCCTCTTGAACAAGACGTTGGTGAGCCTCGTTAAGGATCTGGGTGAACACGGAATCAGTCGAGCAAACCCCCAATGTCGAGGGGATGTTCGAATTCTTAGCTGTCGAAAGAGTAGCCCTCATCCCGTGTAGTAGATCCTAGCGGTTCGTTTAAGGAAGTAGACGCCGAAGTATGGAGGCAAGTTGTTATGAGCCTCTCCTCCCCCGGTGCTTTCCGTAGTCAAACTCTCTTCTTGGTTTCCGTCTGCCCCATACTCGTTCCCTGTCGTGCTGTCCAGTTGGGCATTCAACCCGTTGATAGACAAGTCGTGAGTGTGGGCGGGAAGTTCGCTCGTCGTTAGCGTGTGCTTTTCGGAACCGCCCGTTCCAGTCACCGCTACAGACGCGCCAGATTCAAAGGTTCCGACCCCAACCGGGAACTTCGCGGACAAGTCCGTATCGATTTCCCAGAAGGGACCGTCTGCCGCGTCCACCGCATTTGAATTCCCTCCGTCCAGAGTCGCGACCGACGCCGACGTTCCTTTGTATAAGATCAATCGATTGTCGCTAGCGGGGATCTGGTGAGGAGACACCCACAAACCGTTATAGTAGACATACCACCTCTCAGGAGCGCCAGAGACGGTCTTTAGCCAAAGCTTATCCCGATCATCAGCGGACGGGGTCGTATCGCTGAGGACATAGGCCAGTGTGTTGAGCGCTTGGGCCGAAATGCCGTTGACGATCGCGTTGTTCAACTCCTGAATGGAGCTGAAACACGTCGACGCCAGAGTTCCCGGCGTTAGTTGGATGGGAGTGCTCATGTGATCGTCAAATAGTCTTCAAGAGGGCAAGTGTTGTCCGTGGTCTGCGTCGCGGTCTCGGGAGGGCACGCCCGATAGCGGTCCTCAGTCTCGATGTTGCAGAACGCTCGAATCTGCGGGATCTGGGCCTGTCCCGTCACTTGAACACGGAATTGGAAAGAATACCCCCTAGAGACCGGCTTTTTCGGGTCGAGGTTTTCACAATCCTCAGAAGGCGAGCCGATCGATCGCCGTGGTCGGTAAGACAGGTTGTAGGGGGTTATGGTCTGGCAACCATTCGAATCGTTTTCGCCACTGCAAAAAGTATCCTTCGCGGACTCTTGCCACGTCTTCCACAGATACCAGTTCGCGCTCGTGTCCGGACGGGAGTAGACGGTGATATCGACTTGTCCGCCAATGTCGGTCAGCCAAGGCTCAAACCTGTCCAGCGCGGCCCGTTCGTAGTTGCTTGCAAAATTGTAGGCTCGGGTTTCAAAAAACCATTGGATTCGATCGTAGTTCGTCCCGTCGAAATCCGTAGTCGCATCCTTGGTGATCTCCCAAACTTCGATCGTTCCAGAGGCGCTTTCGACGATAGCGAAACACTTCTCTTCTTGATCGAAAGACCCCGTCATAATTTTCAGGATGTTTACTCCGGTCCACATCCCGTCGTAAACGGGTCGAGAGGTCTGACCCATGAACGACACGGGAGCAAAATCCAACGCGACTAGTCCTTTGTGATGGACCCCGATCGATGATTTTTGAGGCGTGCATGTGCAGAGATATCGGTTATCGAACAGAACGGCGCTCGAGTAGTCGAGAAAGTGAGGCGCATCAAACTGGAAAGCGCGATCGACCTCCTCTGAGATCGGCGTATTTCCTGGCGTCCCAAACTGACGACGGGCGAAGACCAGAGATCGAAGCCCGTCCGGTGACCGGTAATAGAGATCCCCGTTGACGTTCACGATTGAATCGCCAGAGACGGCTCCGATCGGGACGGCGCTTCGCTGCGCGGGGTAGTCGAGGTTTTTCCAGAGAGTCCGATCAGTCGGGACGCTCACCGCGTATCCGCCTTTTCGGGAGAAGACAATCAAATCGCCATCGCCTAGCGCCGTGTCGAGGTTGGAAACGAACTTCATTCCCGTGATGTCCCCCGTCGTCGGGAGCCGGAAAGCCCCGCCTTCCGCGAGGTAATCGTTTTCAGTGAACCGAAGAACCGCGTCACGACGTTCAACGCCCGAACCGGACGAACTTCCGACAAGATCCCCAGCGACGTAACTTCGGCCTTTGGACACCCAAACACGACCATTCCCGTAAGCCATCATCAATCCCGTAGGGACTTCGCGGCCTTTCATCGGAGTAGAACGACGAGAAGCCCCGTTTCCGTAGATGATAGGAGCGTCGATGTTGTTTTGAACGATCGTCCAATCCTCTGCTTGTTGGAAAGTAGCTCGATCAGCGGTCGAGTGGTTGACGTCCTCGTTCGTTGTGCCGGGGGTCACTTCGACGGTCTTGTTGTCGCGGCAAGGCTCGATCGAAAACAACCGTCCCGCGACCATCACCAAAATGACGGACTTCCCGTCAGGGTTCTCGTGAATGCCAGCTCCCTGGAACCGCCCTCCGCTCGAGAAACGGGTATCGGTCGTTTCTGAATCGAAAGAAAGGGTTTGTTTGAGATACCCTGGACGGGGTCCTATCGCACCTCCGCGTAAAGTTGTGTTTACTCCCCAAGAGTAACCGTTGTCTCCCAACAACTGAGGCGCAAGACCACTGTTGGCACCGCCCAAGAAAGACGCTTGCCCTGCTGTTCTTACGTTTTGGTTCTTCTGCGCCATTAGGTCGCAACGCTCAACCATTGCGTTCCGCCATCAGACACGATGGTCGCAACGCCTAGGTTCGGGGATGTGATTTGAATGTTGGCACCCCCATCTATAGTATCGCCCCCAGCAGCGGTTAGTTGGAGAAGGGTCGCCGTCGAGGTCTTCATAAAGACCAAAATCTTTGTCGTGCTCCCCGACACCGCCGATGCGGCAGACGGAAGAGTGATGTAGACTCCTCCCCCTGAAGTATCACAAGAATAGACGGTGATAGGGGTCGTAGGGATCGTAATCGTTGCAGAAGTGTTCTGAGTCTGGAACCCGACGAACGACGACGCAACCGATCCATAAACGAGGGTGGTCCCGTTCGATTGGAGGACTTGTCCGTTCGTGCCAAGTGCAAGACGCGCCCAATTCCCTCCCGTTCGGTAAAGAATGTCACCGTTCGCGACGCCAGAAATGGAATTCAGAAGCGCATTCGCGCCAGCAGACAAAGACGTCTGACCGTGACCCCCTTTAGTCCCACCAAGCGCATTGAGGAGAGTTGTGTTAGTCCCCGCGAGGTCGATGCCGCGATGTTGGAGGCCCAGGATCTGCGTAGAGTCGCTGTGGAGAACCGTCCCGTCCGACCCTACGGACAACGCCGCGTGCCGGGGACCGACTGCGCCGTTCTGGTTCGCGATCAGTTGGCCTTTCGAAGTCGTGACCGCGATCGTGGGGTTCGGAAAAGTTCCTTCGAGATCTCCCCCAGCCGAACCAGTAATCGCCCCGTCCGGACCTTGGAGCCCTCCCGGCGAAATCAGGGACGCGATCGGGATCGATGTGCCTGGAGCGACGTTCCCTACGTATGAACTCGTTCCCGTCGACTCCATATTGCGGAGGACAACAGAAGTCGTAGTGGGTCGGCTTTGGATTCGGAGGTATCCCGCGTTTTCGACGTAGACCATCCCGTTGGCAGGCATCCAAACGGATGAGCCGACCGTAACGGTGACGTCTGCGCCTTCCGCCGGCATGGTGAAGGCTGTAGAAACTGTGGTGTAGGAACTCGTTCCGTTCGAACCGTCAGTTCCGTCTGCGCCTCGACCACCTTGAGGGCCGGGGACATTAATAACTGTAGTCGTGCCTGCTGCGCTCATTAGCCGCCAAAGAGGAGATTCGTTTTTCTAGTGTATCTCCCTGGGTCGCCAGATCCAATGGCGTTTGGCTTGATGACTGTAGAGCCGTCATCGGTCTGAAGGTCGGTTGCATTGTAGATCCACTCTCCGGCAGCGACCCCGCCCGTAGCGGTCGAGACGTAGTATTGGACACCAGCAACGTAAGTCGTGTTAGCTCGGAGAGCGGCGGCGTCCGCAAAGGTGTTTCCCCCTGCGATATTCGCGTCCACACTCTGTTTTACATAGCTGTCAAGATTCTGTGTGTTCACCACGCTACCGCAGGAACAGCACGATTGAGGAGTTGGGAGCGCACTCGCCATAGCGGCGGCATCTTACGATATTACAGATGTATTGCAACACAGAAAAAGAAGGCCCCCAGAGAGGTAGATCCCTCTGGGGGTTGGGGTGAGACATGAACAATACGTTAAGCCAACATGTAACCGTTGTGGAGAACAACACTAAGAACGTATCACATTTGTATGACGGGCGCAACCTACTTTTTTCGTCGTTTATACTTTCAACCCGTAGCTCTCCGTTAGGTTCTCTTTTGCCCAATCCCAGCTTAACCGCAGCAACCCTCTGTCACCCCAGGCAGTTCCCCAGCTGTTCATCAGCAAAACGCTTTCCTCGTCGTAGCCGACGAGAGCCGAAGCGTGTCCGCCATAGTTGTGCTTATCCGAACCAGGTCGAAGAATCCCAGTTCTGCGGTTCGCACGCATAAAGGCGTCATCGACATCGAAGCGGGTGACGATTGGCCCCTCGTTAGCCAGCCACCACTTCATACCGTGCTCGTTGAATTTGATTTTACCCTCCACCCACGGACTGACGGCGTAGTAGGATTTGATTTTGTATGCCTCGCAGCGCTTGTAGAACTCTGTTGGCGGCAACATGCTGCCTGATGATCGGAATGGCAGATCCTTGTTGGTTGGACAGCCATGTTTCCGAAGAATATCCAGGCTGTCTTTGGTGTAGGTGCCGGCCAACTGCAACATAGTCGACGGATAGAAGATCCACTTGTCAAACTCCTTCGGAGCCATCCACAGGAAGCGCACAGACGGTGCGTAGTGGATGTTGTGCCGCTCAACCTCGCCCTCCTTCAAAGCGTGCCAGTGCCGAACCTTAGCAACCGTTTGGCCAACACAACTGCCGGTTCGGCCCTGGTTATAGGGCTCCGACCAGATCTTGTGGACTGCTTCCCGTAGATCAACTGAAGAAGGCAGGCTAGAAGTGGTAGTTTCAGCCACCCAATCACTCTGCTGATCTTGGCTAGGTTCTGCGTTTAAGACGCGACGACCGACTAAGCGGCCTTCCTTCGGGGGTATTCGTTTTCCTTTTTTCATTCCGCTTCCCTTTGCAGTTCATAGGCACAGTCGATGCCCTGCCAGTTATCGACTCCAGCACTCTTCAGGCACAGCAGCCAATCGCTGTCCTTCTTCAGGTTGTCGTATTCCTTCTTTGTGATCGTTACTGTTTCCTCTGCTTCACTCATCTCTTTTTGCTTTCTGTATATCTGCTCTCGCAGCTTGTTGTTGTCTTCGATTTGTTCGGGTGTTGGGGCTAGGTTCACCAATCATCCCCCCGCAACCGGCTATTCAGCCGCACCAGTTTGTAAGCTCCCCGTCTCCTCCACCGTGGCTCAACCTTGTCCTCGCGGAAGAAGCGGAACATCAGGGCGTCGGCTTGGCGGCGGGTGAATCGGGCTTCAAAAGGTAGCGGCATCCACGCACTAGTTGCCCCATTATCCAACCACTTCTCCACAGCCACCTTCCCCTTGTTACTGTAAATCCAGTCGTGGATAATGACCCCCTTTAACCCCAACTCATCGCGTGCCGCTAGTAGTGTCAGCGGACGGGGGACAGAGGCTTTGTCAGACAGAAAGCCAGAGGGGACCATAGTTCGATACCAGTTGCCGCCGTGCTCCCAATAGGCATGCCAGTCTTCCCAGAGTAGCCACCCCGTTTTGCCGCGGCCAATGTGGCGAACCTCTACCAATGGGTCTGTGTTTTCGAAAGTCATTGTGCTTCTTTGAGTTTTTGAATGCCTTCTAAAATCTCTTCAGACACCTCGTCTGCCAGCGTTCGGAAGGACTCCACTTTCCAGTTTTCTGACACCCTTTCCACTAGCCTCTCAACCTCCTCCAACACCCTCGCCCGTTCGGCTTTGATCGCTGCGGCGTGCTCTTGTTCCTTCTCTCGTAACAAGAACGCTTCCAGGCTCAACCCCTTGGGCTCCTCATCGAATAGCGGGTCAGTTGTTGGGTGGTCCTCAGCAAACCAACACTCGCGGCAAATCCATTCGCCTGCTATCGGCTCCCAGAATAGATCATTAGGTCTTTTGCAATTATTCTCATCGCACGTATTGCAGAGATAGAACGCTTCGGGCATGTCAGGTTTATACTTTTCGATTTCGTTGGTCATTGTGTAGTGATCCTTTCAAAGTGAGCCCCGATCTCTCGGTTATAATCAGATGAATGTTTCCTTCTGGCGTTATACCCATCAGTGAAGCCCCTGGAGTAAGCCTCGTTCAACTGTGCTGACTGCTGCTCTCGTTGAGGGTTGAAAGATGCTGCATCACCGAAGCCCCGAAGATAGGCTTTTGCCATCTGCCGTCTAATGTCTGCTGCTGTTGGTTGGGCAATGCTCATCTCACTTCCTCCACTTTCTTGCCGCAGTTCGGGCAGTAGTCATCACTAACGACAGCTTTAGCGCCACACTCTCCCCACCAGGCGGATAGACCCAACGATTTGTCATGCTTCAGTTTCCACCGACACCGCCCCGCTAACCGCTCGTGGTGGGCGATAGCTTGGGCTTTGGTGTTGGCGGAGATGCTGTATCCACAACTAGAGTAGCAATGCAACGTCGGCCAACCGTCATGGCCATCTTCTGCTAGAGGGCTTTCAGGAAAGGTGACTTTGCCCCCGCAGTTGGGGCATGGAGACCGCTTGTCACTCATTCGACCCCTTTCCTTCGAAGTGTTTGATTGCTGCCCTGAAGATGGCCTTGATGTTGGTCCAATCGATTAACACCTCATACTGAAAGTATCCCTGACCGGAACAGTCCTCACAGCCGTCCCCGTCACACTCCGGGCAATGTTGGGTAGAGGCAGTCGAAAACTCTCCTAATAGCGCTGCCTTAGCCCCGTTCTCGGCAGTAAGCTCTCTTGGCACGCTCACCGCGTCTTGTTCGCCGGGAGGGATGGGAATGCAGTAGTGGGTTACGTCTGACACAGCACACCCTCTGACAAAAAAGTGACCATCAACGAACTGAGCCTCTTGCCAAGATTCAATATCCTTAAACCACACCAAGCATTCCGCATCCCACTCCGGCCAAGTCGCATCGTTATTTGCGTCGAATCGTCGCCAGTTCATTCTTCCTCTCCTAGCTCATCCAACGCGAGAAGGCCGGCCGGCACTCGGCCCACCATGAACATCTGTCGCGTCTCTCGGATTCCTGCTCGAAGTTCAGAAAGCTCATTCTTGAGTTCCTCGATCTTGTTCTCCGCGATCAGCCGTCTACACCTCTCAAGATCTTCAGCCTCTGTTCCTTCGGCGGTCATATCGCTAAAACTCCACTACCTGGAAGAACTCCTTGATTCTCTCGACCAGCGGCGTCCCTCGGTTCTCCGACATCCGCGCCTTCAACGATTCTCCAGTATCATTCGTCGTGACGATCGTTGGCCGTTCCCATGCGGTACGCTGCTCGATCACTTCAAAGAGATTCGCTTCGACGTTCTCAGTGAGCTTGCACTTGCCGAGGTCATCGAAAAACACGAGCGGAGATTTACAGACTCGCTCCATAAACTTCTTCCCGGATCCATTGACCTGAGCGTCGACAAGTTCAGTTGCGAATCCGACAGGTGAGAACGGGAGCACTTTGAGCCCCTCCTTGGAGAGTCTCTTGATCAACATCCAAGCTGATCGTGTCTTTCCGGTTCGACTTTCACCGGTTAGAAGCAGCCCCTCGCCGTCTGGTTTCCACTGAGAGACCTCTTGCCACTGTGCGACAGGTAATCTGCCCAAATCGGTCTTCGCGTAGCTCACAGGGCAAACCTGATCGAACCACTCGAGACACTTCTTCCCCAGGCATTCAGGGCACCGAATCCAGCCAACCATCGACGATTTGAATGCCTTCTTGCAGTCCGGACAGGTCGCAGTCTCAGGTTTGATAGCTGGGTATCGCGTCCTGCATCCATCGCCGAGAGACTCAGGCTGAGCGTTCGCCTTGAACTGCTCAGAACCCTTTGCCGCGAACCGGCTTAACTTCGTTTCGAGTGCTTCCATTCTGGCTTCCTTTGAATTTATCGGTGTTGCGGATCCAGTTGCGGATAGTTGACCGCCAATCCTTCATTTTCACCCGGCCCACCATCCATCCGTTGGATTCGTAGTGGTCGATGAATGCGCTTGCCTGGAGTTGGGCATCGACAGGGTCTAGTCCTCGGTCGGCGAAGTAGTTCGCGGCCTCGGTTGGGCTAGGTGGAGTGAATCGGTTGCGTGGCGGGCTAGCCCCGCCTGTGTCCCCTACTTCACTTCCTTTCCCTTCTGTTCTATTCCCTTCTATTCCCTTCCCTTCAGTCCCGGTATGTCGGGATGAGTCGGGATGACTTCCCGGCGTGCCGGGAGATGATCCCGGTGAGTCGGGATGGTCTCCCGTTATGTCGGTCTCGGCATCCGGTTGTGCGGGTGATTCCATCTCGGAATCTGGTGCATTTTCCGGGGAGTCGTGTCGCTCAGTCGCCACCTCGATCCAGCCTATTTTCGGTTGTGAGAGCACTTCAAAAGCGATCTCGAAAGCGCCTTGAGGAAAGCCTGTCATCACAGCCAAATCCTCGGCATCAAGTGGGAACTCCCCATTGTGGAGAATGCCTCTCGTCGGCATCCGGCTCGCCACCTGTAAAATCAATGTCCATGCTGCGAAGATCTCGCAGTTCCGCTCGTGTGCGGCGATGTGACGGAATCCTAGGCCGTCATGCTTGTTCGGCACTGGCACCCATCTCGCATTCGTAATCTTGCGGCTGTCGTTGTTCTCGAAGCGGTCCTGCCACTTCGTAATTTGGAAAATCGTTGTGTTGCCCATTAGATAGCCCCTCCCATCTTGACCCAAAGCACCTCGGTCGCTTTCATATCGCCACCCTCCCGCGGCCTCGCATCCACCGAAGGGCGTTTGCAATCTCCAGTTTGCTGATGCGCCACAGGAAAGAACTCTTGAAGCTGACCCCAGAATCAGCGGTCTGACCTAATACGGCTGTGATCCATCGGTATCGACGATTGCTTACGCTATACCGGCGAGAGACACCGTTTCGCTCTACCGTGATCACACCTCCCGGGGACTTCCGATAGCCCTTTACGATCACACCTGCTTTTGATTTCATACTATCCCCCTCCCCATCTGCCCAAGCTGTTGAATTCTTCGAATCGCTTCAGCCTCAGACCGAATGATTCGAGCCCCACCTTTAAAGGTTTTGTGAAAGATGACTTGATCGTCGGTGAGTTCACCCTTTACGCCGTTCTTAACTTCCCAAACCTCTGTGATTCCAAAGATCCCAATCAACAGGTCTGGCACGCCGCCCCCGACATCAGCTAGTGAGAAGACGGATGCACCCATTTGGCGAGCGGTCGTAACGATCGCCTCCTGGTTTTGATCTACTCTGCCGTGACGGCGTGCCATAGTCCCGTTGTCTGGTCTCGTCAGGTCGATGGACCTATCGATTGGTTTTTAGGTTCCGCATCTCGAAAGTACGAAAGATTCGCTTCCGAATATTCATGCCCCACAGGTGGGACGCTTTCGAAATGGTCCGTAGAAGTTGAAGTGCCCCGTCGGTTGAACTCTTCCCCTTAGTAAGAAGCCGGTTAAATTTTCGAAGTTGTTCATATCAAAACGGGACGTCGTCCTCTGTGGGTTGTGGGGCCTGTGGCTGCGAAGGAGCCGGGGCCGTTTGGCGGGGCTGGTTAGAGCCTTGAGCGGGACCTGCCCCAATGAATCGAAAGCCCTCAAGAACGACACCGAGACGAGAGCGTTTCTTACCCGTCTGTTTGTCTTCCCATTGGTCCATTTTGAGGCGGCCCTCGACCAGCAGAGGCCGGCCTTTCTTGAGGTATTGCCCCACGGTCTCTGCTTGTTTGCCGAATGAATCAACCTCGACAAAGGTGACCTCTTCGCGTGTTTCACCAGAGTCAGTGCGCCACGATCGGTTAACAGCTAGGGAGAGCTTCGCTACGGCAGTCCCGGACGGCGTGTATCTCAACTCAGGATCCCGGGTGAGATTTCCCATGAGGATGACTTTATTGAAGCTGCTCATGAAAACACCTCA